>JAEEGL010036142.1_pt1 | contig 36378 bp, 31 predicted proteins | sample 9134231 | NCBI WGS metagenome assembly JAEEGL01 (sample SAMN16246548, study PRJNA631951) | gut metagenome | biome: gut microbiome; feature: rumen; material: fiber-attached | host: Bos | place: Iran: Karaj | collected 2018-10 | reverse complement strand
GTAGGAACCACTTAGGAACCACTTATTTCAAACAAGCAAAAGGCTACAAGCCAGTTAAATACTGAACTTGTAGCCTCTCAATTCAATCGGAGTGACGTGATTCGAACACGCGGCCCCTACCTCCCTAAGATAGTGCTCTACCAACTGAGCCACACCCCGACGACGTTTTCAATTATATAACGGAGTAAAGATAAAAGCAATAATTATTTTTCCGATAACCTCGTACTGTTTCCCTGGACAAGAGAAAGAATAGTATCAGCATTTGAAGAGTCAACCTTGATGTACTCACAGCCGATATAGTGTTCATTCTTCTCGCCGCTAAGATACTTGATAGCAGCGTCAGCTGCATTGTGGGACTGCGAAATGTAGTCATTAAAAACAGTGCCGACCATTTCACCTGCAGAAATCTTATCTATTGCCTCAGAAAGAGCGTCAACACCTACCACAAATACGTCGCTCCCCGGCTTAAGTCCCGCATCAGAAAGAGCACTTATAGCACCAAGGGCCATGGCATCATTATTGGCTATAATAACTTCCGGCATCAGCCCCTCAGAAAGACCTTTAGCTGTAATCAGCTTGGCTGTGGACATATCCCAGTTTCCAACTTCATCTAAAAGGCAGTCCATGATAAATCCGGAATTCTTAAGCGTTGAGAGTGAATACATTGTCCTGTACTCAGCATCTATGTTCTCCGGAGCGCCTTCTATCATGAAGTACTGTATCCTGCCATCTTTGTTGATATCAAGAACATCCTCACCAAGAGTCTGGAGAAGTTCTCCCTGATAAATGCCGGACTGCCTTGCGTCGCAGCCAACATAAGTCACGTTGAGGTCATAATCCTCCCATTTGGACTCCTCATCTGCCCCGGGCTCTCTGTTAATGTAAACAAGCGGAGTTTCACTATCTACCGCCATTTGGGTAATAGTGCTACAGATAGCTGAATTGACCGGATTAACGATCATGACATCTACGTCTCTGCTGATAAGCTCTTCAACTTGCGAAAGCTGTACCGACTGATTATTGGCACTATTATAAACTTTAATATTTTCTTCGGAAAAACCCTTAGAAACAAGGTAACCAACCAGTTCATCACAAAAGAGTGACATGAAATTGTCATTGAGCTGATATATGCACACTCCGACCGTATTGTCTGCATGAGGACCAAGAGTGGCTGCAGTCTCACTACTAACTGCTCCACTCGGATTCATTAAATTCCCACATCCCGTTAAAAGCGAAAGTCCCACAAGCAGTGCAGCACCTACGCTTATAAATCTTTTATTCATTGAATCCAATCCCCAAAATACAAAATACCCACACATAACAACAAATTAATTATATCAGTGAAAAAGTCAAAAAAAAAGATTCAAAATTGAAGCATATAGCTTAGAAGATGAAGAAATACCTGTAAAAATCAGCTTTTTCTATGTAGACGGTCGATAAAAATCCATAATCCTGCAAGCAAAACTACTCCTGCAAAAAGGACATATCGCATTTCGATCTTGAATGAAGTATCTTCCCTTGGCATAAGGCTCTCAATTGAATCCTGATACAAGAGAACTCCCGGGGTAAAGACATGTGTTTTCACAGTAAGAACATCGGCTTCCGGAGTAGAGTCCTCCAAAAACGCATAGTTACCGCTCTTATCATTTAAAAAGAAATAATACCGATCCTCTTTGACAAGGAAAAGTGGGATATCCATCTGCAGCTCAACATCCTTACTTATTACAGAAAATTCTTCAGGTTCGCTGTCTGCTATTGACTTGCTTGCAGATATATCTATCTGAATTCCTTCGTGAAGATCGCCGACTTTTCCTTCGTTTGAAAGAATAGCATCTCCATACTGAGCAAAAAGCTCCTGCTCATCAATCTCATCGGACACAACAAAATAGAAGGTGATCTGCGCAAGTTCACCTTCTCCAATTGTCTGAAGTTCTTTCTGTGAAAAGCACGAAGTTACTAAAGTCGCATAATCTCCAAACCTGAAACCAGGGGCTGCGACTGATGTCTGGCTATCCGAATCCAGCACTATATCTACCCTTCCATGTCCATATGAAATATGAGTTACTTCGCGCATAAATGCTCCCGACAGGCTGTCTTACTCTACTTCCACGCTTCCATCTGAATATTTAATGATCCAGTATCCTTCCCCCGTTCCACAATCTTCATGATACTCTTTATCAACTATTGAAGGCCCTTTTTCAGCACTCTCATCTTCCTGACACACCGCTTCATCTTTTAATAAAGTCTGACTTGGAATTTCAGTCTTTTCATAAGTTGCTGCAAGCGGAATCTCTTTTGTTTCCTCAATTACAACATTCTTGCTATTTAAAGTCACACCGTCTGCTGTGACAACCGGAATGTCGCTGTCTCCGATAACTGCAGCTTCAACTGCATTATGATATTCAGGATTATAAGCATAAAGAAACAGGTTCAGAACAAATATGCCAAAAACTGCTCCTGAAAAAACAAGGGTCAAACCTACAAATCTCTTCATAAAAAACATTTCTCCATTTCAAAAACTTACTGAATAAGATGCCACTTTTTTGAGTGGTCCTGCAGGATACGAGTCATAGGTCTGCTTATAATATCCGGATCCTTTTGCATCCTGCATCTCAGCGTCGAACACGTACCACTTCTTTCCCATTTTGATCTCGGTCCATGCGTGGTCCGTTCTGCCGCCGAGAGACGAAGTTACTGTCCCTGTGCAAACTCTCGCTTCATAGCCAAGCCCTGTTGCTATATAGGCCAAAGAAGCTGCGTAACCATAGCAGTTACCCTTCTTTTCACTAAGCGCCTTTTGCGCATAATCTTTTACCCAGTCTCCCGAAGGAGTCTCTGAACTTCTCTCGTAACTGAAGTTGTCAACCAGCGTGTTAAAAGAGGCTTCAAGCTGCTGTGCCTGTGTCATGTATCCTGAAGTTGATGGCTCAATAACTGCTGCCACAAGGCACATAAGGAATGAGTTGGGTGAAATAACACTTCCATCTGAATCCTTCCACTTGAGGCCACCGGCTCCATGAATAAAATGTGCTCCCTTTACCTCTTCCTCTAAAAGATTTCCGGAGGCCTGGGTTTCTACAACATCTCTTATCTGCTCTTTCAGATCTTCCGGCACGCCATGAAGTGCGTTTTTCCCAATCGAAACAACAGTTTCAGGAATAACAGCTCCCGATAGCGCCGGCGGAAAGCACACAAGCTCAGTCATATACTTATCATACAGGCATCCGCTGAAAGAAGAATAGTAAGGATTGTTATCACTTACTGTTATTGCCCTGAGGTTATTGAGATTTCTGAAAGCATTCTCAGTGATATCCCACACATCACTTCCTATGTGGATAGTCGTGATCCTGTAGTCACTCTTAAAGGTGCTCACATCGATCGTCTTGTAACCGGATGCCTCTGATGTAATTGTCATATTGCCCAGTAAAAAGAGGGCAAGTAAAATCGCTACGATTTTTTTCATAAAGCGCTTCCATCACAAGCTTATTTGTATAATTATCCTGCCATCAAACTCATTGCCTTACTTTGTTGCGTTGCTCTTCTGAAGGTTCTTGTTCTTATCAGGAGCATTTGCTGAAACAGGTGCTTCTCCATCAACAAGTGGCGGCCTTGTTGTAATAATATCGCTCTCAAAGGCATAAGAAACATAGTTCTTGATATCCTGCCTTTTGCCGCCCTCTTTCGGATGCTTACCATATCCAGCCCAGGCAGCTATAGGGTCTGCGTAGGCTTCATGATAGTCGCATACAACCTGGCAATACTGGTCATCCCACTTGTTGGCATTTACATGTACCCAGTTAAGCGGTCCATAGTTGTCTGATGTAGTAGATGGGTTATTCTTATTCCAAATCTGGCAAAGATCATCAAGATAATCTATGATGAGCCCCAGCGCCCTTGTTGCGCCTGCACTGGAATACTCTCCTTCAATAAATACGCCGTAAGCAGTTCTGTAATAGGTGCCCTCAGTTGTAAATGTACCTCTGTCGCAGTATGCCCTCACAATACCGGTAGCATAGGCAACCATCTGTATCTGAGAGCCATCTCCAAATTTCATGACATGGTTAAAAATGTGCTCTGCAAGCTGATAAGCAACGCTTCGCGCCTGAATCTCCTGCTTTCTGTTCATGCCACCGTTGCTGTGAACTTCACGTGGAATGACTGTCATACCATCCTTCTTGGTCTTAGTTTTCTGATAAGAAGGAACTACATATTCGTAACTGCTGCTGCCGTACTGCGTAAGTGATGATCCCGGATCATAACCGTCTCTGACAACAAGCTTATCAACAACTCGTCCGGGAGCTATTCCGCCATATAATACCCAGTTATCAACAAGTGTCTGAGGATTTGCACCAATGGCATCTCTGACATCCTTATAGTTGAGGTAGTAGTAAAGTGCATTAAAAGTGCTGTTTGGTATTACTGATTTTCCTGCAACATACTTAACTCCGTTTACTGTTCCGCTGACGGTAGGGATATTTGAACCCACGCCTGTCGTTCCATTCCAAAGAGTTCTGGCTGTATCTTCAGGAATATAGACATCGTCTGTATAGCCTTCGATTCGCTGTTTTATAGCAGGCCAATATGGTGACTGATCAATAGGCGTATTTTCCGGAATGCCGCTTGCAGTAGTAATAGTGTTGAGCGGAACGTCATTTAAATCGCCCTGCGTACTGTTAATGTTATTTCCGCCTGTTGTTGGGCCACTATTTGCGTGTACTGTGAATGAGCTCTTTGGAATTAAAAAAAGACATACAGCAGTAAGAATTACAAACATGATCCGAAAAATCTTTCCGGCATAAGGATTCTTTAGCATAGAAGCCCTCCTCAACACTTTTTTAGCGCAATAAAAAATAGCCTGTAAGATTCACACATTAATCTTATCGGCTATTTTTTTCATTTTTTTATACTGATTATTTAATTTAATTTCGATACGTCTTTAATCGCGGCTGCGTCTGATGTTGATGATCATAATCGCCATCATACACAGGATAATAAAGCAAAGTCTGAGTTCAGCAGGTATTGTAATATCGTCAGTTGCTGATCTTCTGGCTCCTAAAACCTCCGGAAGATCATCCGGGTCGATATTCTTGTCCTTGATAAGATTGGCAATGACTACTCCGTAGTCCTCCTCGCCATCTCTTGTAGCTCCCAAAACACTGTTGTCTCTTGTAACCGTGATGCCACTGTATTCCTGCGCCTTATTGCCACTTGAAATAGTCTCTGATACATTGCCATTTCCCTGAGAAGTATCACTTCCTGATGCAGCATCATTTTGTTTAACCACAACAAGCCAACCTTTATTGCTAGTAACATCATACAAAGCCTTACAGCTATTACCATCTTCATCAAGAATATCGTAGGATGTAATCTCATTTACAGACTCACCGGGTCCTGTCTGGCTACCTACAATGCTTGTAACAAGCTTGTGCCCAGGCAAAAGAGATCCTGATGTGATATTCACTTTATCATTAGTCAGCGTTGTTCCATCATCGTTCTGAATGGTGGATCCCGCTTCAATTGTAATCTTTCTCTTTCTGATACTGTCCTCAGAAGAAGGTGTGCTTACATTCAGCTTCGCGGTATCGACAACCTTGCCTTCCTCATCTCTTATGATGATATCGGCTGCAGACATTATCATTCCTTTAAAGAATAGCGGGATCTCATACACTCCCGGGTTCTTGACAAGAAGATACGCGCTGTCGACATTAACGTTATAGCTTACACCCATGTGAGTGAATATTGTTCCATCAATCTTGATATCCTGCAAAAAGCTTACTGATGTAAATGTAACACCGCGGAAATCACCGTATGGGCCATAGACATATTCTGCCACATTGCCCTCTGTCGGATCTGTCACTCTGATAACATAACCACCTATAAGGTGCTCTTCCCCATCATATTCAAATGGTTCCTCGACATTTGTCGAGAACACCTCAAAGCTAAGTTCAGGCCTTACCTTTTCAACCTCTTCGACTACTTCTTCTGTAGGAGTTTTCTCAGGCTCTTTCTCAGGTTTTTCCTCAGGTTTCTCTTCTTCCTTCAGCTTATCCTCTTCCTTAGGATCCTTTATATCTCCGGACTCTTCATCTGTTTTAGGTTCCTCGACAACCACAGGTTCATCTTCTGCTTTTGGTTCTTCGACAACCACTGGTTCATCTTCTGCTTTTGGTTCTTCGACAACCACCGGTTCATCTTCCGGCCGTGGCTCAGGGGTTACTACAGGTTCATCACCCGGCTGTGGCTCAGGCATTACTATAGGCTCATCACCTGGCTTTGGCTCCGGCGCTACTATTGGCTCATCTTCTGGCTTTGGTTCCGGCGTTACTACAGGCTCATCACCTGTCCCTGGCTCATCTACCACAGGCTCTGTACCGATAATCGGTGCTACAGTTTTATCAACTATGATTCCATCAACATGCACAAACACATCAAAGTTAGGGAACCTGCTGGTAGCCCATTTTTTTACATACCAGAAAACATATTGAGTTTCCGGATCAAATGAAGGATATACCTCTTGAATCTGGGATAATGAAGGATAGGCACTTAGTGATGAAACAACTGCATTCTGTGCAGTAATTCCATCATCGGCTAAATCTTCTGAGAGATTATTGTCATAGACAAATTCGCTGTCAGAAACAGCATCGTTGATTCTAATCGCTCTTGAATAAAGAAATACGGGATGATTCTGAGGTTCATTAGGAATAGCTGTTACTGCTCCACCAAGTCTGATGAAAAAGCAAACATCCAATCCCAATGAATCCGAATCGTCTCCTGTGTATTCGGCGGCAACAGCACTCAAGTCCCCACCTGCCATGCCGGCATTTATAATCTCACTTTCGTTTATTTCCCCTGCTCCGGCAACAATAGCGTTACTCCCCATTGTAACGATTATTAGTACCGGTGCGATAAACCTCATAAATGCCTTAGCAAAACGCCTGCCCATCACACACAACTCCTCAAAACCGATCTATAATCAACATACTTCCTTATCTTAGCAGAAATACAATCAGAGTATCAATCATATTGGAACCTATTTTTGTTCACAAGGTGTTCACAAATGATTTTCAATACTACAAATCATATTAAGCTTCTAAACCAATTCTTTTTTCTCATCAGATGATTTTCATAGCATCAGATACAGATGAAACTCCAATTATCTCAATGTTTTTAAAAGAACCTTTTAGCTTACTCTCTAATGCTTTTGGAACAATACAGGTCTTAAAACCAAGCTTTGCAGCTTCCTGAACACGACTCTCTGCCATATTCACAGATCTTACTTCGCCCGATAATCCCACTTCTCCGAAGGCAATGACATCATCACTTATTGGTTTGTTCCTAAAGCTGGATATGATGGCAAGACATATTCCAAGGTCAAGAGAAGGCTCTGCAACCTTCATTCCACCTGCAAGATTCACATACGCATCAAAGTCTCCGAGCTGCAAGCCCAGTCTTTTTTCCAAAACAGCCATAAGGAGATTTACCCTGTTGTAATCAGTACCGTTTGCCTGTCTTCTGGGAAATCCAAAGTTTGTGTGTGTCACAAGTGCCTGAACCTCTATGAGAATTGGCCTCGTTCCTTCTACAGAGCAGGTAACTATTGATCCGCTGGCATTTTCAGGTCTTCCGTCGAGCATAAATTCTGACGGATTAGTAACTTCTACAAGCCCCTTTTCCTGCATCTCAAATACACCAATCTCATTGGTGGAGCCAAACCTGTTCTTCACTGCACGAAGTATCCTGTAGGACGCGTGTCTGTCTCCCTCGAAATAAAGGACTGTGTCAACCATATGCTCTAATACACGAGGTCCCGCAACCTGTCCCTCTTTTGTAACATGTCCCACGATAAAAATAGATATACTCATGCTCTTAGCTATGCGAAGAAGAACTGCAGTGGACTCTCTTACCTGGGAAACACTTCCGGGAGCAGAAGAAACTGTCTCGTTAAACATAGTCTGAATAGAATCTATTATGACAATCTCGGGTTTTGTCCTTGTGATTGCCTCCTCAATATTTGATAGATTAGTTTCACACATAAACTTAAGGCTGTCAGAAAAGCTTCCTATCCTGTTGGCCCTAAGCTTAATCTGCCTTAAGGATTCCTCACCTGAGATATATAGAATCTCTTTCTTATCCCCGGAGAGATTGCCTGCAACCTGCAAAAGAAGCGTAGATTTGCCGATTCCGGGATCACCACCCACAAGAATAAGGGAGCCCTTTACAAGACCTCCTCCGAGTACTCTGTTAAGCTCACCAATGTGAGTATCTGCTCTGTCCTCATCCTCCATAACGATTTCTGAAAGAGTCTGAGGCTTTAGATATGAGCCATTTCCGCCAAGGGATGTCGCACCGCCCTTAGCAGAGCTCTTTGAAGAAGTCGCCTTCACAGCTTCTTCAACAAATGTATTCCATTCTCTGCATCCGGGGCACTGTCCCATCCATTTGCTGGATTCATATCCGCACCCCTGGCAGTAAAAAACAGTTTTCATCTTAGTAGCCATTATTTATTTCTCCCAACACTCCCAAATTACTCAAAAACGTGAAAAGAGCCTTCCAAAAGGAAGGCTCTGAAAAAATCAATTTACTTTTCTACTCTTACATGAGCTTTGCCCCCCTGTGAAAGCTCAACGCTAAGATTAAGCTTTCCCCCAAGGTTTGTGCTCATCTTTCCTATGCTACTGCCATTTACGAACACGCTATACTCTGTATTCTCCAAAAGTCCAAGAGTAATCTGTGCATCACTGTCACCTTCTACACTGAACTCTACGCCCTTATCAGTCTCTTTAAAGCCAAGTACTGTTGTTCCGGGAACTGATTCATAAACAAAGTTCTCATTACTCTCAAGCTTCGTGATGTCCTTGTAGGTCTTAACCTTTAAAAGATTTCCGTTGTGTTTGAAGTTCTCAACCTTCTTCTTCTCTGCAAGTTCATAGTTGCCAAAACTTATACTTCCATCATTCTCTGCACGAAGCAACTGCTCTACGACAGCCATATCAAACCTCCTAAGTAGCATATATTGATTTGTCACAAACTATTCGCCTAAAAAATTCCGATAACTAAAAGCAAATAGCAATCTAAGTTACCATAATTATAATTCATGTTAAGCCGTTGTAAAATTAAATATTTTTAAACTTTTTTGGTACTTTTTTTACCCGGTTTTTTAGTGGTAACTGTAGCAGAACTCTTGGCCTTACGGCTTGTTTTGGTCGTCTTGATATTGGCCTTTTTGGTGACAGGTTTGCCTTCATTTGTGGTAAAAACAATCTTGTCATCTTTAAGTCCTACTGTAACTGCTGTGTTAGCCTGAATACTGCCCTTCAAAAGCTCTTCTGCCATAGCATCTTCGATAGTAGACTGGATAGCTCTCTTAAGAGGTCTTGCTCCCATCTTGGCGTCAGAATGCTTCTCGACAAGGAACTTCTTGACTGCAGGTGAAATTGTAAGATCAATTCCCATCTGTGTCTTGCATCTCTTCGCCAGATTCTGGGAAAGAAGTGTAACGATATCCATCATCTCTTTCTCATTAAGAGTGTGGAATACCATTATTTCATCAATTCTGTTGATGAATTCCGGTTTAAAGAGTCTCTTAACTTCCTCCATAACTCCGGACTTCATATCCTCATAGTCTTTCTTGGCATCATTCCCTGCGCCAAAACCAAGCTTCTTGGGATCAACTATTCTCTGAGCTCCTACATTAGAAGTCATAATAAGAATAGTATTCTTAAAGCTGACTTTTCTGCCCTTGGCATCTGTGATATGGCCATCATCAAGTACCTGAAGAAGAACGTTAAAGATATCGGGATGAGCCTTCTCTATTTCATCAAAAAGAATTACTGAGTAAGGATGTCTTCTGACCTTCTCACTAAGCTGTCCTCCCTCGTCATAGCCCACATATCCTGGAGGTGATCCGATCATCTTGGATACGGAATGACCTTCCATATACTCAGACATATCAACTCTTATAAGTGCATTTTCATCGCCAAACATTGCCTCAGCAAGTGCCTTGGAAAGCTCAGTCTTACCAACACCTGTAGGTCCGAGGAACAAGAATGAACCGATAGGTCTGTTGGGATCCTGAAGTCCTACTCTTCCTCGTCTGATAGCCTTGGAAACAGCCTTGACCGCATCCTCCTGACCGATAACTCTCTTATGAAGAACTGACTCAAGCTTAAGAAGCTTTTCTGATTCTTTCTCAGCAATCTTCTTAACCGGAATTCTGGTCCATTCAGCTACAACTTCTGCGATGTCATTTTCAGTTACTATATAGCCTGAAGATAGCTCTTTTCTCTTCTCTGCAGCCTTAACACGGTTAAGCTTGGAAATAAGGAGATTCTGCTCCTTGTTGAACTCGCCGGCCTTTGCGAAATCGCCTGCCTTCAAAGCCTCCTCTATGTCATGATCAAGCTGCTTTATAGTATCCTCAATCTCTTTGATCTTAGGAGAAACACCCATAGTGCGAAGCCTTACCGCACTTGCAGCCTCATCGATAAGGTCAATTGCCTTGTCAGGAAGATTTCTGTCATTGATATATCTCTCTGAAAGATCTACTGCGGCCTTAATTGCCTCAGGAGTAATAGTAACCTTATGATGCTCCTCATACTTGCTGACAATTCCGTTCAAGATGTCAGTTGCCTCTTCCTTGGTGGGCTCGTCGACATTTACAGGCTGAAATCTGCGCTCAAGCGCTGCATCTTTCTCAACATATTTGCGATACTCAGTGATGGTTGTGGCACCTATCATCTGAATCTCACCTCTTGCAAGCGATGGCTTCAGAATATTTGAAGCATCGATGGCACCCTCAGCACCACCGGCACCAATAAGTGTATGCATCTCATCTACAAAAAGAATGATATTGCCGTCATCAGACACTTCCTTGATGACCTTCTTGATTCTCTCCTCAAACTCGCCTCTGTACTTGGAACCCGCAATCATTCCTGAAAGATCGAGGGTCACAAGTCTCTTGTTCTGAACTGTAAGCGGCACATTGCCTGAAGCGATGCGCTGCGCAAGTCCCTCAACAACGGCAGTCTTACCGACACCCGGCTCTCCTATAAGGCATGGGTTGTTCTTGGTACGGCGGCTGAGTATCTGAATAACACGCTTAATCTCACGTTCCCTGCCAACCACCGGATCAAGCTTGTTGTCTATTGCAAGAGCTGTGAGGTCTCGGCTGTACTGAGCAAGAATTGAAGCTTTCTTGCCGGTCTTAGGCGCAGCCTTCTTGCCCAGGTCCTCTTTTACCAGATTGGGATCCTCTCCCATAGCAGCCAGTGTCTCTGCATAAATCTTCTGTACAGGCACATTTAAAGTGCTGATAAGCCTTACAGCAACATTCTCTCCCTCTTTAATAAGAGCCAGTAGAATATGCTCTGTTCCTGTCTTATCTGCTCTAAAGCGTTCTGCCATCTTGTGCGCTTCATCGAGAACCTTCTCAGCTCTCGGAGAAAAGCCATCTCTGTCAAGTGTTCTGACACTGCTATCAGGCACGATAAGATCCCTTATCATGTCCATCATGCGACTCTCATCTATTCCGTTATCTATAAGGATCCTGGAAGCCACACATCCGTCTTCCAGAATAAGTCCCATAAGAATATGCTCAGTTCCAACGTAGTTAAGTTTGAGACTTCTGGCAGTACGCTTTGCAAGCTTAAGTGCATCCGCTGCCATTACCGTAAACTTGGAATCCATATTGTCCGTCCTTTCTGCAATTATAAAGTGTTCTGTCTGTGTAGATACTAAATATCTACTGTATCATTGTCATCTAGTACCCATAGGTATCATAAAGCTTGTCAACTAGTCCATGTATCTCTTCTCTGCTAATTCCCTTACAGATTGCCCTTGCAAGCACTACTGCAAGCTCCGACTGTGCCTCACTTAAAGCCTTCAACTTGTTGATATCTATAGCAATTATCGCGCCACGCCTTCTGTCTATCTTTACAAAGCCCTCCTGCTGTAGGATGGAATAGGCTTTATTCACAGTATGCATGTTGATTCCTATAGTCTCGGCAAGTTGCCTTACACTGGGAAGCTGTTCCCCTTCCCGAAACTGAGACGTCGCTATCCCTAGTATGATCTGATTACAAAGCTGAACATATATAGCTTCGTCGCTGTTAAAATCTATCTCTATGATCATAAGCGCCTCCTTGTTCTGTGATATTTTCAGTATAACACGTATCACAGAATAATCAAACATTTAGCGGCATAAAAAAGAAAGCCGCCTGTTCTGATAAATTCAAAACAACCAGCTTTCTCAATTTCTCAGTGTTTATTAAATTTCTGTTATGAATTATTTGTCATCATCAAGATCAAGGAATTCAAACTCGAAATCATCCTCATCACCTACGAAGTTACGAGCTTTGCGCTTTGGAGCAGCCTTTTCAGCTTCTCTTCTGCTCTCCTGACGGCGTGCCTGACGCTCCTCAGCATCCTTGAGTGGACCTCTGGAAGGACGCTCGTTTTCGAACTCTTCCTCCTCTACTCTCTCTGCTCTGCGAACAGGACGTCTTACTTCCTCTTCAGCATCACGTCTGGATGGACGTCTAACATATTCATCCTCTGCATTTCTTCTGGTAGGTCTTACTGTCCTCTCCTCTGTATTTCTTCTTGAAGGACGTTCAGCCTCAGGCTCAGCATTTCTTCTGAAAGATCTCTCTGTCTTCTCACTATCCTGTGTTCTTACAGAACGCTGATTCTCATCTCTTGCAGGCTTTCTTGCAGGATACTCTTCCTCAACATTCTTCTTACGAGGAGTTGCATAGCGATCATATTCCTCTTCTACCTCATCCTCATAGTAGAGGCTATCGCGAAGCTTAAGTGCAAGAATAACTACTCCGGCAACGAGAATTACTGCAAGTACTGCGAGAACGATAACAATCTTCTTTAAGTTGCCGTTGCTCTTCTTAAGTGCTGCCATTGCTGCAGGTGTATCGTTAGCATAATCGATGAGGTCCTTAACCTTAACCTTCTGAAGATCAATATAGTTGTTAAGGAACCACTCGCCGTTTCCTTCATCATTTATTACATAGCTAAGTGAATATGCGCCATCACCAACCGGTGAGATAAGAGAGTCTGAATTCTCAGCCTGCTCTCCGCCTTCTGTGTACTCGCCTTCAGTCTGCTCTACGTTTTCAGCCTCTGTGCCTTCTGTTACCTCAGTGTTCTCAACAGGAGCTGCTGATACCTCAACGAGATCACTTCTGACAAATCCTGTCTTGCCATCGCCAAAGCTTATCTGATACCAGGTCTTGTTATCTGTACCTGTAGCTTCACCTGTGATTGTAACAGATCCGCCCTTTGTAACCTTACCTACTGACTCATAAGCTGTTCCTGCACCCTTTCTGACATTTACGCTGTCAGAAGTAACAGTAGCTGTTCTCTGCTCAGTTGCTGTTACGCTTGTCTCAGGAAGAGATGCTGCGCTCTGAGTAGATGTTGCTGATGCAGTACTGGAACCGCCTTTCTTGTTAACGAGGTCACTTCTTACATAACCAAACTCATTCTTGTTAACATAAATCTTGTACCATACATAGCCTGATGAATCAGTTGCCTCATCAACGATATCAACCGAGTCACCATTCTTAAGACTTGATACCTGAGAAGCTGTTGTACTTGCTGATGCTCTTACCTTTACATTATCTGAAGTAACTGTACCTGTTGTCTGTGTATAAGCAAAAGAGCTGATACTTGCGCTGGCAAATACTGTTGCAGCCACTGCTATTGCCGCACTGAATGTGGCAATTCTCTTCCCCAATGTTTTCTTCATTTTACCTCCTTCGCATCATCGATTGCCTTTCCAATATCGTGACGCATGTACTTATTTTCGAAGTCCACCCAATTTGTTGCTTCATACGCCTTAGCGCGGGCTTCTTCCAGAGTATCGCCCTTGGCAGTTACGCCTAGAACTCTTCCTCCGTTTGTAACAATCCCCTCAGATGTCAGCTTTGTTCCTGCATGGAAACAATAGTAGCCATCCTTCCCCTTGAAATTATCAAGGCCTGTGATAAGCTTGCCTTTCTCATAGCTTACAGGATATCCGTCACTTGCAAGGACTACGCAGACTGCTGCCTTGTCCTCAAATTCAAGATCAAGATCTGCAAGAGTACCATCGATGCAGGCATTAATCACGTCTATTATATCAGTTTTGAGCCTTGGAAGCACAACCTGTGCCTCAGGATCTCCAAATCTTGCGTTATATTCAAGTACCTTAGGGCCGTCAGGAGTAAGCATAAGTCCAAAGAAGATAACTCCCTTAAACTCTCTTCCCTCTTTAGCCATAGCTTCTACAGTCTTGCCATAGATATGCTCGCGGCAGAACTTATCAACCTCATCGGTATAAAATGGGCTCGGTGAAAAGTTGCCCATTCCTCCTGTATTAAGTCCTGTATCGCCGTCTCCTGCTCTCTTGTGATCCTGAGCAGATGACATGAGCTTGTAAGTCTTTCCGTCAACAAAAGAAAGAACAGATACCTCTCGTCCGGTCATGAACTCTTCAATGACCATATGATTGCCGGCATCTCCAAATTTCTTGTCCTCCATGATCTCTTTAACACCGGCTTTTGCCTCATCGAGATCCTGGCAGATAAGAACACCTTTACCGAGAGCAAGTCCATCAGCCTTAAGAACGATAGGGAACTTAGCACTCTCAAGATATTTAAGAGCGCTCTCAGCATCATCGAAGGTCTCATAAGCAGCAGTAGGAATACCGTACTTCTTCATAAGATCCTTAGAAAAGGCTTTGCTTCCTTCAAGTATAGCTGCATTTTTCCTTGGGCCAAAAACCCGGAGACCCTCAGCCTCAAATGCATCAACAATTCCGCCAACAAGCGGATCATCCATTCCAATGATTGTAAGGTCGATCTCTTTTTCTTTTGCAAAAGAAACCAGCTTGTCAAATTCCATAGGTGTAATCGGAACACACTCTGCAAGCTCTGCAATTCCGCCGTTACCCGGCGCACAATAAATCTTATCTACCTGCCCTGAACGAGAAACCGCCTCAGCAATTGCATGCTCACGGCCGCCTCCACCAACGATCAAAACTTTCATCTCTTTACCCCTTACAAACATTTAATCAAATCAAACTCTCATCGTAGCCATCGATAACAACTTTGCGGCCTTCAACTCTGACCTTGCCATTAGCGATAAGGTCAATGGCCATAGGCATTATCTTCCACTCAGCCTGCTCCATGATTCTTCTCTGAAGAGACTCAGGTGTATCATCATCCCTGACCATTACAGGCTTCTGTAAAATGATAGGACCTGTATCTGTGCCCTCATCAACAAAATGAACAGTAGCACCTGAAACTCTTACACCTCTCTCAAGCACCTTCTCATGAACTTTAAGTCCATAGTAGCCGGTTCCGCAAAAAGAAGGTATAAGTGCAGGATGAATATTGATGATTCTGTTAGGAAATGCCTTAACAACACACTCCGGGATTACTACAAGACAGCCCGCAAGTACAACGAGGTCAGGCTTTGCATCTGTAAGTATCTGCAAAAGAGCTTCATTGAAATCTTCTCTGTTTGCAAACTCCTTAGGGCTCTTAACCACATAAGGTATTCCGGCCTTCTTAGCTCTCTCAATGGCATAAGCCTTGGGATTATTGCTAAATACAAGACAAATCTCAGTATTTGTGATGTTTCCGTTATCTATTCCGTCAATTATTGCCTGAAGGTTTGTTCCGCCTCCTGACACAAGAACTGCAATTCTCATTTTACTCGTAACCTCGTAAAATTATTCGCATGCACATTCCAATTGCCTTCGGCAAGGTGCATGCTCACTCTTGTTTCACTTACTCACGCCCTCAATTCACTGCGTGAATTATTCGCATGCACATTCCAATTGCCTTCGGCAAGGTGCATGCTCACTCCTGTATCATTTTCTCACGCCCTCATCAGCAAGTGATTCGGGCTGATACTTTATACGAGCTCGACGCCCTTGTCTCCGCTTTCGCAGCTTCCAACTACCCAAGCCTTGTCTCCGGCCTTCTCGATAGCCTTGAGGCATGCATCAACATCATCTTTATCAACAGCAAGGACCATTCCAAGTCCCATGTTGTATGTGTTGTACATCATATGCTCCTCAATCTGCCCCTTTTTCTGCATAAGAGTAAAGATTGGAGGAATATCGTAGCTGTCCTTCTTAACAACAGCTTTGATTCCATCGGGAAGCATTCTCGGAATATTCTCATAGAAACCACCGCCTGTGATATGGCTGCAGCCCTTTACCTTTATTCCTGCGTCCTTGATGGATTTCATCATCTTAACATAAATTCTTGTAGGAGTAAGAAGTGCCTCACCAAGAGTTGTGCCAAGTTCATCATAATAAGTCTCAAGGCTCTCTTTTGTCATATCAAAAACTTTACGAACAAGGGAGAATCCATTTGAGTGAACTCCTGTAGAAGCTACACCGATAAGAACATCTCCGGCCTTGATGGAACTTCCGTCGATCATATCCTTGCGATCAACTACTCCAACTGCAAATCCGGCAACATCATACTCATCCTCAGGCATAAGACCTGGATGCTCAGCAGTCTCACCGCCGATAAGTGCTGCATCTGACTGCTTACAGCCTTCAGCAACTCCCTTTACGATAGCTGCGATCTTCTCAGGTATGTTCTTGCCACATGCAATATAGTCAAGGAAAAATAATGGCTCACCGCCAGCGCAGGCAACGTCGTTAACACACATTGCAACTGCATCGATTCCGATAGTATCGTGCTTATCAAGAAGGAACGCCAGCTTGATCTTGGTTCCTACACCATCAGTTCCGGAAAGAAGTACCGGGTCTTCCATTTCCTTGATCTTACTTAAGGAAAAAGCTCCCGAGAATCCGCCAAGTCCACCTAAAACCTCGGGTCTTGTGGTTCCCTTAACATACTCTTTCATAAGCTCCACAGACTTGTAGCCTGCTTCGATGTCTACGCCTGCCTTCTTGTAATCCAGTGCCATAATATCTCCTCTTTTAAACATTACTTTATTTGAAACTTGTTGTTACCTAATAATTAGTAATTCTTGTAACCAACTTCCTGAAGATGCTGATCTTTTTTGACAACACTGTCCTTGAGAGACGCTGTATATTCTTTTAATTTTGAAAGCAGCTCATCATCGCTTGTTGCAAGAATCTTAGCTGCAAGGATTGCCGCATTGGCGCCTCCGTTTATAGCCACCGTTGCAACGGGAATGCCGGTGGGCATCTGTACTATACTATAGAGGGAATCACGACCTCCAAGAGACGTCGTGTGCATCGGAATGCCTATAACAGGCATAGGGAAAATAGCTGCGCACATGCCGGGAAGATGAGCTGCCATACCAGCGCCGGCAATTATCACTTTAAAGCCCTTCTCTTCAGCGCTCTTTGCATATTCAAAGAACTCATCTGGCTCTCTGTGAGCAGAAATAATTCTCATATCATAAGAAATCCCCAACTGGTCAAGTATCTCAGCGGCCTTGGCCATAACAGGCATATCTGAGTCACTCCCCATAACAATTCCAACTTTTGCCATGATTCTCCTCCAATGCTCAAATAAAATTCCGTCATTTATCACAATATCAAATATCGCAAAACAATAAAACGATATTTTCTCATGATATTGTACTCTTAATCATTCGTTATCATAACACACCACAAAATATTGTGCCACCAAATTTTTTATAACCAACACAAATATCCTATGAACCAAAAATCATTGGTCCATAGGCTTGTTTAATTCTTCTGTTCCATCAAGTACAAAGCGGCCATCTCTGATGATAGTGGTGCTTGTTCCGTCTTTTTTCACAGCACTGATCTCACCAAGTTCATCGTAAGGAAGAGTGATATCCGTGTGACAGCTAAAGTATGCCTTGTCAGGCTCTGTCTTTCTCTTAATTGAGATCTCATTGTCCCTTGCAATTATACTCTTGCCATCAGGATTGTATGTGACATTGTCCTCCTCATAGGAATAGCAGGTATCGCCAACAGCAAAGTGTGGGCCTGTCTTCTCCGCAATGAGAATAGGAAGCTTGTCCTCAATTCCGAATTTTCTGGCAACCACGTATGCTGTGGTATTAGTACCAATTGCAAACTCTCCGATAGGAAGGGTCTCGTGGTTAAAGAGGATGTTTTCTTTGATGTACTTGCGATTCTCATCCTCTGACTCAAAGTTAGAGCAGGTGTAATCTGCGATGCATCCATCCTTAAAAGTTATCTCAAGATTCTTGTAGAAAAGCCCCTCGAGGTAAACACCAGAAACATGAAGCACACCCTCGGTTCCTGCAAGAACAGGTGAAGTAAATACTTCTCCAACAGGGATATTTACATCTGCAACGCAGTTCTCGAAGTTGGTCTCCTTTGCAGGATCCTTAAGTTCATGGAGCATAACCTTCATATTAGTGCGGTTATCGCCCATTCCCTTTACAACAACATACTCAGCTTCATCAAGTGTATCGATGATCTTTTGCTGTATTGTCTGATAAAGCTTGTAATCAAGAGTGTTGATTCTTACAGTCTCGTTAAATATCTCCTCAAAGTTCTCACCGATCTCCGGAACAGGGAAAGCAATGATGGTAAAGCTTCTCTCCTTCATAATGATGAACTCATTCATAAGAAGACTGTTGCGTGTCTTAAAATCTGAAATAGCCTTCTGCTGCTCTTTGGTAAGATGAACTGCTTCAGCTTTTGGAACCGGTGAAAATGGCTTCTCTCCAAAAGTCTCTATTACTGCAGGGCCTCCGAATAATCTGGCTTTGTCTTTGTATAAGTTGCCTGCTGCCTTGGATGCCTCAAGTCTTCTGTTGAGAAGCTGCGCATCCATGAAAAGACCTATATCATCCTTGTGGTCATAGTCAAACTGCTTGTTAGGTATTGCTCCGTGAGAGCCTCCTCTTCCTGCGCTTCCGTCTGACGAGAACAGTGATAGTCCCGGATTCATGATGGTTGTCTTAAGGTCGATCTTCTCAAAGTTCTCGATGGCTTTTTTGACAACTCTTTCAAAACCAAGTTCATGGTAAATGCTGGCAGTTTTCTTTTTAGTGATGTCCTTGCCGGTCATGGCAAATCCGATCCTGTAGCCTTCTGTAAAGGTAGTTGCCATCTTGTCTATATCATCCTGAGAAAGGCGACTTAAGTGCTCAGCCATCTTGATCTCATTGTCTGTCACATACTCACCAAACCTGTAAAGATAACGCACATCCTGAAGGTCACATGAAAGAATGGTATCTCTGATAAAGTTCCTGTCCGGATCTACCATTGTGCCAAAGCCTGCAATTCTCATATCCTCAGCATAGTCTGAAAGGTACCAGTAGATTGTATCCTTGATGGTCTCAGCCTTGACTGTTCTGCCTTCTCTGTCGCTGCTGAGGAACATGCCAAAAATCTCAATAAACAGCTCAAGCCTGATCACTACTGCAAAGAGTCTGTTTTCATAAGAAGAAACAACTATGTTTCTAAGCTCAAAGTACAGCGCAGAAAGGAGCTTACCATACTCATCTCCAAACTCTTTTACGCAGAATGCCGGATTTCCATAACTCTGGTCATAGTTTTCAGGTAAAATGTCCTCAAAGAGAGTACGATTCCTCTTCTGAAGTTCTGAAAGCTCTGCCTTCTCAAACTTTCCGCTCTGAATAAAGTCGTAGTTATCAAGCACCATCATAAGGAAATCATTTACCTTATGAAAATATGCATCAAAGCCTTTTGAAGACTCAAGCTCAAGATGCTCCTCCTTCATTTCGGAAAGCCTCTCTCTGCAGAGGTCGAATCTCTCCTTAATAACATCGTTGTCTACTGAAAACTCAAAAATAAGTTCATTTTCCATGTTCATACCATCCTTATAAAACACCAAGACCAAGCAGCAGAATAAAAATTATAGAAATCACTGCCACTGAATTTAATACTATCCCCAAATTGGGAAAGAGGTTAAATATGTCCTTCTCAAACTTGGACATTATTCCTATCACAAGCCCCACAACAGAAAATATCGCCGCAAGCAAGGTCGCTGCGGCGTATTGAATGAGAGCCTGTCCACCATTTTTGTACGAAAAGAGCACTGCGCATGCCAGCGCTGCGACAGAGATCGTTCCCAAAATAGCCGACATTATCCCCTTCTCGGGATGTCTGTTATCTGTGAACATATAACGATCTCTGACCGGGTCCAGTTTCTTAATATATAGTTTTAACTTCTTCTTTTTAGACATTTATGATATCCCTAGCTCTTTTACGATATTAGTCTTAGAAGATTACTCTTTTCCTGCTTGAAAGAAGCTTAGCGCCACTGATAATAAGAAGGACGCCTGAAGCGATTCCAAGTACGATTGAGATCACTCCAAATGCAATGTTCAATGCTCCTGTAGAACCAAGTACTTTGTATGTATGCTCGTTCATATTATCGTTCCTTTCTATAGTTAGTCGCTAATCCCAAATCTTCAGTTTTTCTTAGCGCCGTATTCAGCGTAATACTCGTCTATAGCCTTCTTGATCTCCTTAGTAAGAAGAACTTCTCCATCGATCGGTCTGTTATAGAGGTAGCTTACAACATCATCCATTGTTACGATAGCACTTGCGCCAAAACCATATCTTTCCTTGATCTCATCAAGTGCGCTCATATCGGAATCCTGGCCCTTCTCCTGTCTGTTAAGAGAAACCATAAGTCCTACGATATCGCAATCTGCCTGAGCCTGAATGATCGGAACTGTCTCCTCAATAGACTTACCTGAAGTTGTAACATCCTCAATAATAAGTACTCTGTCACCGTCACGAAGCTTTGTTCCAAGAAGGATTCCCTTGTCGCCGTGATCCTTTATCTCTTTTCTGTTAGAGCAGTATCTGATCTCTCTTCCATAGAGTTCGCTGATTGCTTCACATGTAATAACAGAAAGAGGAATTCCCTTATATGCAGGTCCAAAGAGAACATCGAACTCGAGTCCGAAATTATCATGAATTGCTCTTGCGTAGTAATTACCAAGCTTTCTAAGCTGAGAGCCGGTCACATAAGCACCTGCATTCATAAAAAATGGAGATTTTCGTCCGCTCTTTAAAGTAAACTCTCCGAACTTGAGGACATTGCTGTCTACCATGAATTCGATAAACTCTTCCTTGTATCTTTCCATACCCAACACACTCCTTTAAGAAACATTTTTTATTCGATAAAAAACTGCATTGACCTTTTAATAATTATCAAAACCACGAATATTATAATATAAACTTATGATTACTGCATTAAAAATCATTTATTCTGCAGTGCATCCGCTATATCTTTTTTCATATCAAAAACTGCAGCCCTCGCAGCGTCTCCCACCTTGCCATCTGCGAACTGCTTGTAGTTATCGCTCTTCCATGCAGCAATGATGCCCCTTGAAGAATTTACGATCGCGCCAAGTCCATCCTTATTAAAGAAGTGAACAAGGTCCTTGCCTTTTCCGCCCTGAGCACCATATCCGGGAACAAGGATATATGCGTGTGGCATGATGTCGCGGAGAATCTTGCCCATCTCAGGATAGGTTGCTCCTACAACTGCACCGACATTTGAGTAAGCTCCGTCCATAGATTCAAGGCCCCACTTCTCAACCTGCTCGCCTACATGCTCATACAACGGTCTTCCATCAATAAGTCTGTCCTGGAACTCGCCGCTTGATGGGTTTGATGTCTTAACAAGTACAAAGATACCCTTATCTTCTTTATTACATACTTTAATGAAAGGCTTAACTCCATCAGAACCAAGGTATGGGTTAACTGTGGCAAAATCCTCATCAAAGCCCCTAAAGGTCTTACCTACGATTTCGACAGAGCCGAGATGTCCAACTGCATAAGATTCTGATGTAGAACCAATATCACCTCTCTTAATATCACCGATGACAATAAGTCCCTTTTCTTTGCAGTACTCAACTGTCTTTTTAAAAGTAATGAGTCCCGGTATTCCAAGTTCCTCATACATTGCTATCTGAGGCTTAACCGCAGGAACAACATCATAAATACTGTCAATTATCTCTTTGTTAAACTGCCAGAAAGCTTCTGCAGCCCCTTCAAGATTCTCACCCTTTTCTTCAAAGCATCTTTTCTTCACTTCATCCGGAACAAAATCAAGCTTTGGATCAAGGCCTACAACAATAGGTGCCCCTGTATCCACAATTCGGTCGATCAGCTTAGAAACCATAAACTCCTCCTAGTTCATCTTTTTTCATAATGTTTTTTATTCATCAAATGAGGGCAAAATCTCTTTTGCCCTCAAATAATATCGATTATTCTTACTTCTTGCGATTAGCATAAGCGATAAAGAAATCATCTATAGCGGCGATAAGCTTCTCTTTAGGCATTGACTTAAGCAGGTACTTCTCGGGCTTAAGCGCCACAACCTTCATAACACTTTCCTTGTCATCCTTAGCTGTCAGGAAGATTACAGGAAGATCTTTTATGGACTGCGTATTCCTAATATCCTTAAGCACATCAGGCCCGCTCATGACCGGCATCTCATAGTCGAGGAGCACCAGATCCACCGGATTCTGGGCAAGGAAAGAAAGTGCTATCTTACCGGAGCTCGCCATATAAACGCGGTACTTAACCGAAAGCCAGGTCTTCATCATCCTGAGCATTGCACCGTCATCATCAATAATAAGAATTTTCTTTTTGAGGTTCTCATCCACAGCAGCATAGTCAAGAATTGTGTCAAGCTGCTCAGCAAGGAGTTTTACGTCAAGTGGTCTTAAATATGTCTCCTGGATCTTTTCCTTCGCAATAAAAGATTGTCCAAGTGCCAGTTCCTCCTTGTTGCCAATAAGATACAAAATAAACCTCTCTGCGTCAATGGCTTCATTGATATATTTTAGCACATGGGAATCATCCATCGACATATCGCCAAGATACAAAAGATAGATTGAGGGCTTATCAGGTAACGCCTTGATCTGAAGCTCATTCGGCGGCGCACATACGACATCATAGTCCTCTTTTTCAAGTCCTCTTACTATTGCATTTACCATAAAGCTTTTCTGATTGCCAATTAGTAAAACGCGCTTATCCATATTCTACCCCTCTGTTTTCAGACGCTATTATTACAATATATTCAAAAGTCCATCTCTGTCAACTGCAGCCATTAGCCGCTTTATTTCCTTGTGTTTTTCTTTATACTCCGGAGGAATCTGATATTCATCAAGCATCTTCATGATATCATCCGCACTGTCAAAATATGATCCTGAAACAAATTCTTTTATTGAAGCATAAGCCCCTTCAAGCTCACCGCCATCAATCAGTTCCTTGCCGGAATCATCATCTTCATCAGTTACAGTCTTGAGCTTGGTGAGATAGCTTCTGTACAGTTCAAGTAACTCCGGTGTCAGGTCAACAATTTCCTCGATCCAGTTATCATTTCCGCATTTTTCGAGATATTCTGCTCTTTCAGACAGTTCTATCGCTCCGATTGTGCGGGCCGAGCTCTTTAGGCCATGTACATAAATGGTGTAATTGGGTATGTCTCTTTCCCTGAAATATTTCTCGATCAGTCCTGAGCGCTCCTCAATAGCAAGATAGAAGTCCTTCATTACATCAATCACAGCAACTGCAGAGCCACATCTTTCGATAGCATGCTCGATATCAACTCCCGGAACCTGCAAAAGTGCCTGCATCGCAGCCTTCTCTTCTTCATTGTTACTTTGAGCGTTCGATACGAAGCCCTCATCTCCGGGCTTTGTAACCTTTTCCTTAGGCAGGTAAAGAAGTATCATCTCCTCGAGTTTGCCAGGATCAACAGGTTTTGACATGTAATTGGAGAAGCCTTCCCTGTAATACATCTCTCTTGAGCCGGAAATAGCATTTGCGGTAAGGGAAATAACCGGGGTCTCAAGATTCAGATTATCACTCATTTCCTGCATTGCATGGAAAGTCTGGATTCCGTCCATTTCAGGCATTCGATGGTCGAGGAAGATCATGTCATATTTTGTCTTCTTAACCATTTCAATGGCTTCCATTCCGCTTGTTGCCGTATCCACCTGAATCTGAGTCTGTTTGAGAAGTCCAACGATAACAGTGAGGTTTGTCCTTGTGTCATCGACAACCAGGATTTTTCCTTCCGGAGCGTGGAAACTCTCCTCATAGTCAGCGGTGTTTTTGATCGCTTCCTTATATGTTTTTACGAAGTCACCTATTGGTTCAGCACTAACTATCTTCTGCTCGATGTCAAAAGAGAATACGGAACCCTTTCCATACTCACTCTGCACCACAAGCTTTGAATCCATCATCTGAAGCAGACTGTTGACGATATTTATACCAAGTCCGGTTCCTTCTATAGTTCTGTTTCTCTTTTCATCGATTCTTTCAAAAGCCGTGGACAGCTTACTGATATCCTCTTCTCTGATTCCGATTCCGGTATCAGAAACTTTGATCTTTATGATTGCTGTTTCCTCAGTATCAATGACATCATTGTCATCATCAACATAAGAATCTTTGTCTTTTATCTCATAATCCACATCAAGAGTTACGCTACCAGTCTCTGTATACTTAACAGCGTTTGTCATAAGATTCAGAATACACTGTTTTACCCTTACCTCATCACCATAGAGGATATGCGGAATCTCTTTATTCACATTGACAATAAAATCGAGATTCTTCTCTTTTGCTCTCATGGAGGCCATGTTCACAAGGTCGTTGATGAGCGAACTGAACTCATACTCAACCGGTATGATCTCCATCTTGCCCGCTCCGATCTTGGAAAAGTCCAGGATATCATTGATAAGTGCCAAAAGAGTCTTACCTGAATTCTGGATGTCTCTCGCATAATTCAGGATAGATTCGTCAGTGCTCTCTCTTATGATCATCTCGTCAAAGCCAAGAACCGCATTTATAGGTGTTCTGATCTCGTGGGAAATATTGGAAAGGAATCTGCTCTTTGCTTCATTGGCCGACTTCTCAACCTCAAGCTGATCCTCGATGCTCTGCCTGGACTTCACAAGCTCTATGTATTCCATGAGCCTGTAGAAGGTCAGATCCACCGCGTGATACAGCTCTTCAATCTCATCCTTCGTATTAATATTGAGATTATGAACATCCTGAACCTTCTCATTGATCTCAAGTTCATTTGAGTTATAGATGTCCGAGACCGCTTTTGACAAGTTCCTGATAGGTTCCGCAATTCTTTTTTGCGCATACCTGTTTACAAAGATAGCCATAGGAATGACTATGATAGAAATAAGCATCGCCAGCTTAACGCTGAACTGTGAATCCTTAAGACCAAGATTCATAGAGTACTGCTCAGCAGTATTCATGGACTGTTCGTATTCTCTCTGCAGCCTGAAGCTCACCCTGCTCTCAAGGCGCTCAGCATTTTTAATCCCGCTGTAATCCTCTTCAACTGTAATACCGTTTGTCCTTGTGATATTCACATACTTCATCGTAGGCACAAGAGTGTTAGAAGCTATCTCTGCTGATACTCCAAGAACAATGGCCTCAAACACGATAACCTGCATTACAACTCTTCCAAGCCTGGATCTACCTTCTACCACATAGCGCTCATCATCACTTAGAATTTTAGGGTCCACATAGTATTTTCCATTATTAAGTATGAGTTTTTTCTTATCGGGAACAAATCTGTAGATCAGATAGACTATACTGCAGCCCAAAAGACTTCCGGGCATCTCGTTCAGGAAGTACATAAGAAAATTGATTTCTGTCAGGGTAGAGACATCTTTTCCGGAAAGAAGCCATAGAATGATCGTCCAGAGTACTCCTGTCTCCACCTGGAGCGTTAAAATAACCACAACAGTTTTTGCCCAGGTCCTAAAAAAGCCCCTTTTTACATAAAAATCCACTGTACAGGCGACAACAAGCAGAATGAATGTAAGATATGAAAAACTGCTGTACATAAATGATTTAAATACGAACAGAATAAGCACACAGATCATTCCGGGAATAGACCCGCCAAAGGCTGTCAGAAGCACAATAGGAATATACTTCAGTGCATATGCCACGCCTGAGGCAAGGAAATTATCCGGATTTAGGAAACGCACATGGCTATCATAAACCAGTGAAAAGAGCGTCGATGTAACAAGCATAAAGATATTGACGAAAACAGGGCTGGTAAAAGCTTCTCTAATAATACTGTGTTGTCTATTTCTATTCATTCGTCGCCTCGAATATAAAAAACCAAACTACAGTGTGTCGCCAGTCAAAAACTATTAATCCATATGTCCATCTCTGTGCATTGAGAACTTATCCATCGGATAGTTCTTAAGATTTTCTAATACTTTTCTGTCATCAGCCTTGGAAAGAAGGCTCTCTCTTGCCTTGTTGATCTCAGAGATGTGTCTGTGCCTTGATGGGCCACCAACACAACCTCCTGGACAGACCATACCCTCAATAAAGTCCTCAGGAAGCTTATTGAACTTAAGGAGTGTGAGAGCTTTTTTACACTCAAGGCCTCCGTGTGCGGCGAGAAGTTTGATATCATCCGTCTCCTGACCTCTCTCCTGCATGCACTCAAGTACAGCCTTTGCAACTCCGCCGCTTCCTGCAAAGCGCTTACCAAAGATTGAAGATTCCTGATACTCTGCAGAAACAGGCTCAAACTTGACATCTCTTGATCTCATGAGAGCTCTGAGCTCGCCGTAGGTTACAACGAAGTCCGCATTGTCTTTTACGGATTTATCCTGAGACTCAGCCTTTTTTGCAATACAAGGTCCAATGAAAACAGTGATGCATCCCGGGTGTGTAGCCTTTAAATATCTGGAAATCGCACACATCGGAGAAACTACTGAAGACATATTATTCTCGTACTGCTCAGGGAAATGCTTTTTAAGCATGTTGATGAAAGCAGGACAGCAGGAGGTAGTCATCTTCTTGCCCTCCTTGAAGGCCTCTGCCCATTCCGCCGATTCGTAAGCTGCGGTCATATCACCGCCAAGTCCTACTTCTACCATATCAGAGAAGCCAATCTTCTTAAGGCCTTCTCTGATGGAAGCCATTGAGATGTCCTCGCCAAACTGACCCTCTGTTGCAGGGGCGCACATAGCGATAACTTCCTTGCCTGCTTTTATCTCTTTGATGATATCCACAAGGAAAGTCTTAGAGCCTATAGCTGCGAAAGGACAGCTGTGGATGCAGTGTCCGCACTGGATACATTTATCCTCATCAATCTTGCAGTAGCCATACTCATCGTAAGTAATCGCACCTACAGCACAGGCCTTTTTACATGGTCTCTCAAGATGAACGATTGCATTGTAAGGGCATGCAGCTGCGCACTTGCCACACTCTTTACACTTTGCAGGATCGATATGCATATGAGTATCACCGGGTGAAATAGCGCCAAAGTCGCAGGAGCTAAAGCAGGGCTTACCCATACAGAATCTGCAGTTGTCAGTTACTGAATAAGCCGCGATAGGACATTCATCGCAGGCGGGATCGATTACCTGTACAATATTTGTAGAATCAGGATTGTAAGTAGGGTTCTTTGCCATGGCAAGATTGATTCTCTGTCTTACGATTTCCCTTTCCTTATATATACAGCATCTGTACTCAGGCTTTGGACCCGGAATTGTCTTATTAATAAGCTGTTCTATATGAACCTGATCATTTAATCCGTCCCATTCGAGGCGGCAGACTTCCTCCATGATCTTGTGTTTAAAGCTGTTCATGCTTTCATCGTTATTTACCATAAAAAATCTCCCATAAATTATTTAACCTTTTTATTGATCATGCTGGCGAGATAACCAGCCCCAAATCCATTGTCAATATTTACAACACTTACTCCGCTGGCGCAGGAGTTGAGCATCGATAGAAGTGCCGCAAGGCCTCCGAAACTTGCACCATATCCGACACTTGTAGGAACCGCTATAACAGGGCAGCTTGCCAGGCCCCCAATAACGCTTGCCAGCGCTCCCTCCATTCCGGCGATGGCGATAATCACATTGGCACTCATTATCTCCTTCATAGCCGTTTCATTCATAAGTCTGTGGATACCTGCAACTCCCACATCATAGAGCCTAACCACTTTATTTCCGTAGACTTCAGCGGTCTTGGCAGCTTCTTCCGCAACCGGAATGTCGCTTGTACCGCCGGTCGCAACAACAATCTTTCCAACTCCCTTGTTGGGATCAGGGAGCTTGCCTGCTATTCCTATCTTGCAGATAACATCATAGAAAAAGCCTTCTATAGCATCACTTTTATATTTGGTAAAAAAGTCTGCGGCTTCCTTGCTCATTCTGGTAATAAGAACGGTTTCCTGTCCCTTCTCGATCAGCTTCTCAGAAATCGAAAGGATCTGTTCCTTTGTCTTACTCTGGCCATAAATAACTTCAGCCGCCCCCTGTCTGAGCTGCCTGTGCGTATCAAGCCTTGCAAACCCCATATCCTCAAAAGGTGCCTCCTTTAGTTTCAGAAGCGCTTCATCAATGGATGTAGAGCCTTCTCTGACTGACATTAGTAGTTTCTCTAACTCTTTTTCTTCCATTCCGTATCTCCGTAAATTATGTCTGTCGCAATAATATTTTTCGTGTATAATAGTTATTCGGAGCGCTAATACGCATAATAAGACTATTATCATTGTAACATATATTTTGACAAATCTTTGCGGATAAATGCTCAAATTGTCTGAAAAAACTATAAAGGAAAAGACTATGAATATTCATTTATGTAAAGGGGACGAAACCCTTGAACAGGCCCTTGATTATATCAATGAGCACGACAGCGAAGGTCGCAAATATACCTTCGACAAAGAAGCTGACCGCTGCTATGTAGGCGATGAAGCGTTTGCAAATGCACCTGTCATCATCAATTACCAGAATAAATACTGGGCATTACATATTGTTTAAAACGAATTATTGAAAGGATTTATTATTTTCATGGACAGATTTAAGAACTGGTTAAAAGAATATTTATCACAGCCAAACTTTGTAAAACGCCTTATAGTTATGAACATTGGCGTGTTTTTTATGGGATTTTTCCTGTCATTCCTTATAAAGGTTGACCTTGGAACCGATCCTTGCACTTTTATGAATCTCACACTTTCCAGGTTCTTCGGAATCAGCTTTGGTAACTGGCAGCTTATTTTGAATGTATTTCTCTTTATCTTTGTAATACTCTTTGGCCGCAAGTTTATTGGCTTTGGAACAATCGCCAACATGGTATTTATCGGTTATATCGCCGATTTTTTTGTATGGCTCTGGGAAAAGACTCTTCCGGAGTACCTTTTCACCACATTTCCATACAGAGCTATAGTTTTCGCTGCTGCTCTTTTCTTATTTATAGTTGCAGTATCCTTCTATATAAATGCAGCAATGGGAGTATCTCCTTATGACGCCATGCCTCAGATCATATCAGAGCGGGTTCTCAAAAAGGTTCCTTTTGCAGTTATCAGAATCTGCTATGATTTCCTGGTAATTCTCATCGGAATGCTCTTTGGAGGCACTCCAAATATTGGAATCGTCCTGATGGCTCTCTTCCTTGGCCCAATAATCCAGATTGTTGGAAAATTCCTGAATAAAACGGTATTTCATTTATAATAATTGTTCATGCGAGAAATCCCTTGTTTTCGGGAATTGAAAATCTGTTTCATAGTTGTACAAATTTTCGTGAATTTATATTCTGTAAATTAATTTCATAAAATTTTAATGTTTTAGCGGGGCAAAGCGCTGAATTTGCTCTATCTTTTTCAGAATCTATGGTATATAATGTACCCATTAAATGAAATTTTGTTGTGAACGGCCAAGGGTTGAGGGGCCTAGATATGCTTTCACAAGCCATTTCATTTAATAATATTTCTTATGAGATGGAGGAAATTGAATAATGAGAAGTTCCGCAAAGACTAAAAGAGGCATGAGCCAGAGTTGTATTGAAATCATGTCAGACGCAATCAAAGCAAGGGAGCAGAACCTTTCATACGGCAAGTATAAAGCTCTTGATATGCTTGGCGCCGGAAGTATGTTGGATGATGATTACAAATCTGAATACCAGGTTCATTCAGCCAATATCGTTCGTAAGACTGAACATGTAGAAACCAAGAAAGCTGTTGCTTTCGTTAAGATCAGATAAAAACTTACAAATCTTACAACTGAATATAGTACAAAAGCCGATGCAAACGCATCGGCTTTCTTTATGTCATCATTTTGAAGTTTAATTTCATTTTTCTTACTTCTGAACTCGTATTCTTGGATCTCCTGCAAGGTAATTAAGAAGTGCAGCTCTCGCACGCTCCTTGTCTGTTGCCTCTACACTTACAGTAAAGGTGTAGTTGTGATACTTAATCTCGCCTTCTTTATCTTTTTGCTTTTCAGCTTCTAAGATAGCCCTGTCCTTAGTATCTTCCCTTGTCATCTCCATAATGTCCGCAATAGCAAACTTCTTGAAGATTTCATTATACCTTGCGTCCTGAACATAGGTATCGATAAGCCCCAGTGTATTTCCAAGATTTAGATAATCTCCGTGAAGGAAAGACTCCATATCCATAAGCTCAGCTTCTGTCTTCATGGTAAACTCATCGAGATTATCAGGGTTAAAAAGGTTCTCTGTTTCTTCAGGGTGCTTCCTGTTCCATTCAATCAGATACCACTTCCATATCTGAATTCTCTTTTTGTTGGCATCTTCGTCATTTAATTCAGCCATCCGCTGACAGGCATGTCTGACGCCGCGAGATACAAGCGCATCTGTGGTTTTGGAAGTTATATACAGTCTGTCGCTTACAACCTCATTCTTATCATTATTGACTATCTTAATGCCAAGAGTGTCATCACCATGACTCTCAAGCAAAAGCGAATAATCACCATGTCGCGCAATTACAAGAGGCCTTTCTTTGAGCGTCGTTTCCTTCAGCTCGTTAAAAGTCCTGAGCACATCATCATTCTGAATATAACGAAAGGCTTTGCTCATTCATTCCTCCGGGTATCGCTGTACAATGAGAGCTTCTTGAAATCCTCTATCTTGCATGGGCGTCCATAGTAATATCCCATAAGGTCAGATACCGGGAACTGCTTGGCAATCTGAGCGGTCTGCTCATCTTCGATACCAGTAAAGCAGGTTCTGATCATCAACCTGTGGGTAAAAGAGGTTATAGCCTCAATAACGTATTTCTTGGTTGTGTTCTGTTCTATTCCATCTCCTAAAGCCGGAACAATGTTTACCAGATCTATAGGAAGATGTCTAACATAGTCTAAAGATGCAAAGTCAGTCACATCAAGTCCGATTTTTATTCCGCAGGATTTGATGAACTCAATCTGGCTCTTCAAATGTTCCATACTCAGCTGTCTGCTGCCCTGCGTAATCTCAAGGCAAAGACCTGTTGCAGGATATCCGGTCTTTCTAAGGATATCTATGAGAGTTGTTCTGAATTCAGATCTCTCAAGCTGCATAAGTGCAAGGTTAACGCTTAAATAAAAGTCCTTGACCTGCATGCGGATCTCAAGCGCATCCCTAAGTGCATTCTCTAATATCCAGTTACCAAGGTTATAGAATACCTGGTCCTGTTCAAGCCACGGCACAAATTCCGAAGGTGAAACTACACCAAATGGCTCTTTTTTCCATCTTACAAACACTTCCATTCCGACGAGCCTGCCGTCCACTGCAGATACAATAGGCTGATACTCCAAAAAGAACCCTTCCATGCCGTTGATAACGCTGCTTCTTACAGCATCAACCAGCTCGATGTTATTCTTTTTGTTATCAAGCTCATCATTATGGAATATGATAAGATTCCCATGTCTCTGCGTCTTGGAAAAATCAAGGGCATACTTGGCGCTATTGTAAATTGAATGCTCATCCACGTTGAAATCTGAGGCTATGATAACGCCGCCTCCTATTTCTGCTCCAACCTTTTTTCCACCAATCGCAAGTGCCTCTCTTGTGAAGGCCCTCATTCTGCCATAAAACTTTTTGACCTCGTCAAGAGACATGATCTCAGTTATAAGTGCAAGGGTTGTGCCATCGCCTCTGTAGGTCTTGCCCTGCTCACCTACATCCTGCATCAGCTTCTTGGCAGTGGCCCTAAGTATATTATTTCCTATGGCATAGCCATAACGTCTGTTGATATCACCAAAATCAATAAAATTGATCAAAAGAATCGCATACTGCTTCTTCTGATTCTTGAGCGTCCTCATATGATTGAGCATCTCATACTGATTTGGCAAAAGAGTTATAGGGTCATTGTTATCCACAATTCCCTTATTTATTATTGAACAGGCATAGAATACAGGGTTTCCGGAATAATCTTTGATGACTACGCCTCTACAGGAGCAGACAACATATTCCCCATTTTTGTTCTGAGCTCTGTATTCAAAATTGGGATTTACTTTTTTCCCCGCAAATACCTGACTTATATACTCGTTATAATTATCTCTGTCATCGGGATGAATCCTGTTCCCCCAAACTGATGACGCATTATACACATATTCCCCGGTAAGTCCAAAATAATCTACTGCATTCATGGACCACCTGGAGATATTCTTCGCCATGTCAAAGACATAAACGTAGCGGCTTCTGGAAGTTACCGCAAAGGTGTCAAAGATTCTGTTTATTGTGTCGTAAGATCCGCCTGCCATTTTGTAATCCTCTATCTCTCAGAGGTCTGACCCTTTCTGGCTTTCATAAGCCTCTTATTGTAATACATGGCATCATCTGCCTTTTTAACTACATCTTCAAGCTTTGTACCATCCTCAGGGCATCTTGCATATCCCGCACTAATTGATACATTAAGGGTTATCTCTCCGACAACCACTTCTCTTGCAACATTTTCACGCATTCTGGCTATAACGCCCTCATAGAACTTCTTATCATGAGCGCCATGGAGAACGACTACAAATTCATCTCCACCAATTCGGAATGCTTTATCTTTTTCTCTAATACTGTTCCTAAGTCTCTTGGCTGTTATGTTGAGCAGCGCATCTCCAACTTCATGACCGTAAGTATCATTGACTTTCTTGAAGTCGTTAAGATCCATGAACACAAGGCCATAAGGGAGTTTTTTCTTAGTAAGTTCTTCCATGTGCTCCTGATAACTTCTGGGATTATCAAGATTAGTAAGCGCATCCCTGTAAGAAAGAACTTCGAGTTCCTTGGAATAAGCTCGCATCGACATAAAAGAATACATAAACATTGCAGCAAGTACGGTAATGATCACTGCAATGAACATTGCTGCCAAAATCTCATATATCTGATTCCAGCCCTTAAGTGGAGATATTCCAATGATCCAATATCCGCCACCGACTGTACTGATCATTGCTTCAATAGGAACCATCAACAACTTATCTGAATACTCTATTATAACATCGTTGGCACCTGTTATGTCATTTTTGCTGATCAGTTTATATGAATATCCCTGCTCCGCAAGGCCTTCAACCTTCATGCTATCCAAAAAAGCTGAAAGGTCAATCGTACAGGAAGTAAATCCCCAAAACTTATCTCCGCCTGTAAAAACAGGTCGTCTGATAATAATTCCATAAGTCCCATCTATAAGCGTAGTAGGAGAAATGATAACCGGCATCTTGGACATTTTGCTGTAATCCGCATAGACTCCGCCCAGCTCATCAGAAAAAAGATTCATGTTTTTCTCAAGGCCTGTGCCACCCGGATAGACATTAGACACGATTCCCTCAGGCGCTATGGCAATATCCACCACATCCAGATAATCATCGAACAATTCGGATGCTATATGCTCAAACTCTTCATCCGAAATATTACCATCATTACCACTTATCGCAATTTCCAATACCCTTGTGATAGCTTCTCTGGTATCAATCTCAGCCTCTATCCTGTTTGCGATTGAATTCACAATAAAAGAAGCTCTCTCCTTGCGGGAATTAGCTGTAGTCCGCAGGTAAAAAGTAGCGATTGAAGCAGTGATTATAAGAGTGATAATAAAGGTTATCAGTGCATATGTAGCACTTTTTTTCTTAGTCATATCGCAGCCTTTCGATGCAACTTTACGTTTTACAGGACATATATACCTATTATATCATAGTTCTTGAGCTCTGCCCAAGAACTATGACAAATAGGCCATTCCAGTGCGACTTTGTCGCAGGGCCTATTTGCACTTGTATCACTTTCTCACGAAATGCGCAGCGAAGTGCGCATTTCTGCATATTAATTAGTTTTATAATTCACAGTTCGATGCTCTCTCCAATTTCCGGTAAAATGATCTTGCCGGCGTGCTCGGATTTCATCTGTTCCGGGCGGAAGCTGTGAAGAGGCACCAGAATTTCAGGTTCAATTGTATCTACTTGTTTTCTTAAATAATATGGCTCTGAATGTCCTCCAAGTCCACATCTCTCATAGTTTATTCCAAGGCCGTCCAGCATGCTGAAAAATACTGCGTAGGAGGGATCATAATCGCCAAGAGGCGCTCCATCCATTTGCACATAGAGACTGACAACGTCTGCCATATCATATAGTTCATAGCTGTTCTTGAAATCCTGCTGAAGTATGAATAGGGATGGATGCTCTAAAATATCCTTCATGGTCACAACGATTTTTCCAACAAGATTATTTACATTTTCTCCACCGGAGATAAACTTTGTGATTACCGGAAGATTAAGCTTTTCAACATTTTCGTTGCCTCTAAAGCCATAATTATCCTGCGCTTTTGGCATCAGTGAAACTTCATATTCGTCCATCTCTGCAGTCTCAGGAAGATAAATGACAAACTCATCTTCAGGATAAAAAGCTGCAATATAATCGGCTTGTTTTGGCTCAAGCGCTAGAACTCTTCCGCTCTCTGCCGCAGCACCGATAAGGCGATGAATTCTCTCAACGTTACGGATGTAGTTATTGATAACTATCAAGCCGCTCTCTTCTTTTGCACGGTTCTTCATATCCTCAAGAAGAGTCCATTCAGACCGATCTCTTACAGGCCCTTCAAGTGAAAGCATATCAATATCAGCAAAGCTTATAGTAACACCCTCACTGATCATGAGGGTTGCACCTTTACATTTCTCAGCGAAAGCTGCACTTATCTCCGGATGGAAACCATGATATCTGTAATCTCCTGTATAGCAGATACTTCCCTCAGATGTTTCGATCAAAAATCCGCAGGCACCAATAACATCATGATCCACCTGAACACAGGTAACTTTAATATCACCAACGGTAAAAGAACCATCATAATCAACAGAGTGCACATTTGTATGCTCTCTGATATCAAGCTCTCCCATTACTCCCAGTTCATGATAAAGAGTAGCTGATTCACTGCTCATATAGACAGGCATTCTCTCATCAAGAGCCCAGAGAGCTCCCATGTGATCTATATGCATATGAGAAATAATGGCAAAAACCTCTTTATCAGTTTCGCCATATCCCTTAATCCCAAGCTTATGAGCAACTTCCGGTTCATAGATACCATCTATTGCATTCAAAACTCCAAGTTTCACATAATCATAAGCCTCGAGTCCCTTTCTGAGATGTATTTTACTATCCATTCTTTCAACATAAGCATATCCAAAATCAAAGATACATACTGCATTCTGAGTCTCAATAGCTACTACTGTTCCGCCGATTTCCCTAAGTCCACTATAAAATGTAAGCTTTGTCATATTTACCGCCTTTGTGTCGAAAAAACCTATATGATAAAAATGGCTGCCTGCATTATGCAGGCAGCCCCAATTCTGTAAAAACAAATTAATACTGATCGTTAACAGCCTTAACGATTGTATCAAGCCATGTCTGAGCATCAGCCTTATCATAAACAAGCTGCTCAACTGTTGAAGGAACAGTGCTTCTGATGTCGTTTGATGCCTCAAATGTTGGTGAGTAGAAGAAGTTCTTAGACTGCTCGTAGCAAGCCTTTGCGCAGATGTTCTCCTCCATGTAGCTCTTGTAAGCATCTGACTCGTAAGCTGACTGTCTGATAGGAAGGTATCCTGTTCCTACAGCCCACTCTACTACAGCGTCTGTGCTTGTGATGTACTTGAGGTACTCCCAAGCTGCAAGCTGCTGGTTAGCATCCTGTGAGAACATAACGATGTTTGTACCAGCCATGTTAGCTGCCTTAGCAACATTTCCAGGAATTGGAGCTACGCCAAGTTCCCAGCCCTCAGCCTTGATGTAAGATACACCAGCTGAAGAACCAATGTAAGAAGCGATGTTCTGGTTAGAAATAACGTTTGAGAAGTATCCGTCCTCACCTACAAGACGAGCATAGCCGTTGTTGTAAAGACCTGAAAGGTACTCGAATGTCTCAAGACCAGCATCTGTGTTGAAAAGAGCGCCTGAAGCATCTACATAATCAGCACCGTTCTGGTGAAGAGAAGCCTCAACAACACCTGCAAGGTCATCATAACCGATGAAAGCGATGTTCTTTGCATCGTAAACTGCCTTAGCAGCAGCCTCAACGTCAGCCCATGTCTCAGGAACGCTAAGTCCGAGCTCATCAAGCATTGTCTTGTTGTAGAAAAGTACATATGTTGACTTGTTGTAAGGAACAGCATGTACAAATCCGAACTCTGAGCACTCAT
>JAEEGL012990059.1_pt1 | contig 36379 bp, 32 predicted proteins | sample 9134231 | NCBI WGS metagenome assembly JAEEGL01 (sample SAMN16246548, study PRJNA631951) | gut metagenome | biome: gut microbiome; feature: rumen; material: fiber-attached | host: Bos | place: Iran: Karaj | collected 2018-10 | reverse complement strand
TTAGACATCTACCTATGTCCTCCTTTCGCCTATATCTAGTATAGACTTGCTCCACCCGAATTCCCTAATTTGTAGAAAGATATTTACCAACTCTTCCTAGCGTATCAGCAACCTCGCGCATCATCGCAGTCATACGACTATGATTATAGCACACTAACTCTATGATAATCAAGCATAAATTATACTTTTTTTAAGTTTTTTTCAGGTTAACCCATTATAAAAGAACACTTAGTTAGTGTTCTATCTATTTAATTAATGATTCTGTATTTTGCATTTCTTCTGGTAAAGCAATATCCATATATTCTAATATAGTAGGAGCTATCATAGTTAAATCCCCACTATTTTTTAGTTCAATACTCTTATCTAATATAATAAATGGTACTAAACTAGTTGTATGAGTAGTAACTACTTTTCCTTTTTCATCTAACATAATATCTGCATTACCATGATCTGCTGTTATAATTACTTTATAAAAATTACTTTCTGCTTCTTCAACAATCTTTTTTAAGCATAAATCAATAGCCATACAAGCTTTTACTGTAGCTTCATAGTTGCCTGTATGACCAACCATGTCTGTATTAGCAAAATTAACTAATATAAAATCATAATCTTGCATCATACATTCAATAGCTTGTTTAGTTACTCCTACAGCACTCATTTCTGGCTTCATATCATATGTTGGTACTTTAGGTGATGGTATTTGAAATGTATTACATTTAGCTATTTTACCATTAAACCCACCATCAAAGAAATATGTTACATGAGGAAACTTTTCAGTTTCTGCAATTCTTGCTTGAGTAAGTCCTAGTTTAGACAAATATATTCCAAGAGGATTATCCACATTATCTACAGGGATAAAATTATATGTAGGTATATTTTCATCTATTGGTAAAAAACTATATACTTCTAAATTACTCATATTGTATCTACTAAATCCATCAAAATCACTATTAGTAAATGATGATATTATTTGTTTAGCTCTATCTTCTCTATAGTTTAACCATATTAAAACATCACCATTTTTAATTAATCCTTCTTTGTTTACTATAATAGGTCTTATAAATTCATCAGTAATACTATTTTCATACATTCTATTAATAATGTCTTCTATATCATTACACTTATATCCTTCACCAGTAGTAACTAAATCATAATACTTCTTTGTTCTATCATACTTTTTATCTCTATCCATAGCATAATATCTACCACATATAGTTGCTATATCTCCTACTTTATTCTTTTTAATTTCATTAATTATTAACTTTATATATTTATATGATGAATGAATATCTGTATCTCTTCCATCAGTTATTATATGAAAATGTATTTTTTTAAATCCATTTCTAACTAATATATTATAAAACTTAATAATTGAGTCTAAATTAGAGTGAACTCCTCCATCACTAAATAATCCCATTAGATGTATATCCTTATCTTTATTTAATAATAATCTATTAAAATTTTCATTAGTACTTAGATCACTATCTAAAAACTCTATTACTTTAGTTTCATGTTGTTTAATTAATCTTCCTGCTCCTATTGTTTGATGTCCAGTCTCACTATTACCAAATTCGCCTTCATGAAGCCCTACAGCACCCTCAGAAGCTTTTAAAAGAGCGTGTGGGTATTCTTCCATCAGAGAGTTAAAAAACGTCATATTAGCGTCTTTAATAGCGTTTCCATAATCTTCATTTCTAATTCCGAAACCATCTAATATTATTGTTATTATTTTTTTCATCTAGTTTCACCCTGATTTAATATACCATGAATATAAAAAAATTACAAATCTTGTAATTTTTATATTAGTATTAAATTCTCTCTATTCTTTAGTCTATCCGCTATTGTTTGTAAATATTCTGAGTTAGTTGGCTTATCTCTATTAACATCTAAACTATTACCAAAAGCTTCTTCCATTAGATTTAGATCTCCTCTATTCCAACTTATTTCAATAGCATGTCTAATAGCTCTTTCTACTCTAGTAGATGTTGTATCATATTTCTTAGCTATTAATGGATATATATCTTTAGTTATATAAGATATACTATTACCATTCTTAATTATTATTTTTATACCTTCTTTTATATATTTATATCCTCTTATATGAGATGGAATACCAAGTTCATGTAATAAATCAGATATAATGGCATCTCCTTTAAAAATTCTATCTCTTCCCTTGTTTATCTTTATACTTAATATTCTTTTTTCTAAACTAGAAAAGTTAATAGGTTTTAACATGTAGTAATCTATACCATATTGATTAGCTTCGTTCATAATATCATCATCTTTAAAACTAGTTGCAATAATAACTCCTTTATTAATATTCCTCTTAGCTAGTTCACCCAATATAAATAAACCATCTAATTTAGGAATAATTAAATCCATTATTATTACATCTACATCCATAATATGATTAATAATATAGCTTAATCCTTCTTCACCATCACCTACACAAGCTACTACATTAATTACTTCATGACTACTAAAATACTTCTCAAGGTCATTAGTAAGAGACTTATTATTATCTATTACTAAGACATTAATCTTATTTCTCATCATTTCTCCTCTTTCAAATAATTTTTTGTACTGCTTGTAAATTCATTATAAAAGAATATTTGACAAAAAGCCATAGGAAGTATTGACAAGTATTGTCAATTCATGTAAATGATTGTCGAATAATGTTGAAAACAAAAAAGGATTCAGTAAGAATCCTTTTGTCTATGTATGCCAACATTGATAGTAAACAGGATCTGTACATGTACATCCTGATGTACCTTGAGTACATGAACATGTTGTTGTCCTATTCTTTTCACATTGATCTGCATATGTTGAAGGTCCATATCCACTAGGACATGCATTATTACATGTTACATATATATCTGTATTACTTCCAGTATTATAGCTTCCTCTTGTACCATATACACTATTGCATGTACTTGTTGCTGCTGAAGAAACTGCTGTACCGCTACAAGTTCCCGAACTATTAGTAGTACATACAAACATATTTCTACTTGTTCTTGATACATAATCTGTTACAACACAAGATTTAGTACATACTGCTGCGGTTTGAACTCCACAAGATGACACCCTACTATATGTATAAGTTTTAGAATAAGGTGTTGTATTACTTGCTGCATCTGAGCATGTTCCTGAAACAGTTGTAGGAGATGTGCTTAAAGTAACAGTCTTTCCTCCGGTAGGAGTATGTGCATCACTACATGTTACCGTTACAGTCGATCCACTTAAACTAAATGACGCTGTAGGCGGTGTCTTATCTATCTTTAATGTAAATGAGCTTTCAGAACACTTACCAGCAGCATTACATACTTTATAGTATGCTGTTGTATCATATTCTCCAGTCCATGAATCTGTACAAGAATATCCATTTGTTATTGCTGATGCATTATTCTTACATGTTGTTGCTGATGCATAACTTCCACCAGTCACTTTCCATTGAATTGTTGAAGTATCAACTGTAGCAATTGTATCTGTCATAGACATTGTTATATTAACTGGACCTTTAGTCCATCCTCCACTATATGTAGATGTACCAACTTTAGCTGTAATAGATACAGAAGGTCCTGTTTTATCTAATTTATAAGTATAATTAACTGTACTACTACAGAATGATGTTTCTAAGGAGTTACATGCTTTTACATAATATGTTGTGCTCTTTGTTTCACTACTAATTGATACACTTGTACCAGTAGAAGTCATTGAGCTTGAACTTGTTCCATAATAATATACTACTTGACCATTACCAGGTAGAGAACTTCCACTAAATGTTAAAGTAAAGTTTGCATTATGCCAAACGTTATTTGCCTTACCATCACTTGCTGTTATTGTAGGCGCTGTTGGAGCATTAATAACAGTCGTTGCTTTTATTTGTCTTACTGTTGCCTGACTTCCAACTTTTAATTTTATATAAGTTGTTCCAGTTGCTTTACCTGTTGCATTAACTGTCCATGCTCCTGATGAACCACCCATTGCACATGTTGCTATACTAGTACTCGTACTCTCACATGATGCAGTAGATCCTGAATAGCCAAATATTTGAGTAGTTGCTCCATTTTTAATGTATCCAGAAGTATAAGTTACAGATTCATAAGTCGCATTACCAACAGAATCCTTAGCATGTACATATTTAGTACCACTTGTATGTGCAGTGCTTGGTATATTTACAGATGTTGCTGCAGTTACAGTCGTCCAACTTGATGGAGTTGCTGAACTTGATGTAATTGCGTAAGCTGCAACCTTAGAACTACTATCTGTTATTGTTCCAGCTAAGTTTGTACCATTGTGAGTTATAGTTATTGTTGGTGCTGTTACATCAACTGTTGCGTTATATATCCATTGTGTCTTTGTTCCAACGTTAAACTTGATAAGCGAAGTTCCATTTGATGTTTTACCAGTTATAGAATATGTCCAGTTTCCAGATGAACCAGAAACTCCACATGTTGCTATTGATGTGTTTGATGAGGTACAAGTAAATGTTGTAGCAGTTGTTGTTGATGTATTAGACCATGCTTCATTTTTACCATAATATCTACTTGCTACCCATAGTGTATATCCACTTACATTTCCTGCTTTATCTTTTGCATATACATATTTATAACCACTTGTATGTGCCGTTGATGGAGTTGTATATGATGATGGGCTTCCAGAAATTGCTATCCAGTCTGATGAACTACTTGCTGGTGCTGTACTAGTAGTCGTTATTGCATAGGCAGCTAACTTTGAACCACTATCTGTTAAAGTTGCAGTAAATGCACTTCCTGTATGATTAACAGATATTCCAGGAGCTGTACTATCAACAGTAATACTACGATAATACATTACACTTCCATTACTTAATTTTACTTTTATTGCGGCAGTTCCTTCTGCTTTTCCTGTAATTGTAAATGTATAATCACCAGCAGAACCAGTTATTGCACAAGTTGCTATAGATGTATTACTACTTGTACAAGTTAAATTAGTTACTGTACTTGTAGATGATATTACTGATGTTGCGTTCTTTGCAATTGACGCTGATGATATATTTATCCATCTGCTTCCTCTATTACCAACTGCGTCCTTTGCTTGTACATATCTAGAACCGCTTGCTACAGCATAACTAACTGTTTTTGATGATGTTGCGGTATATGTGTTTGACCATGTAGAAGGAGCAGCACTTGATGAAGTTATTTCATCTGCTACAACTCCTGAGCCACTATCAGTAATTGTTCCTGTAATGTTTGTACCATTATAATCAAGTATAATGGTTGGAGCAGTTGCATCAACAGTAATACCACGATACCATTTAACGTTTCCGTCTCCGTCTTTTATTTTAATTCCAGCGCTTCCTCCAGCTACTCCAGTTATTGTAAATGTCCATCCACCTGCTTGACCACTTCTTGCACATGTTGCCACAGATGTATTAGTACTTTCACATGTTAAATTAGCAGTTCCTGTATCACTTATTGTAGATGTTTCATTTTTTGCAATAGTTGCAGAAGATATATTAATCCATTTTGTTGATCTATTTCCTACAGCATCTTTTGCTTGAACATATTTTGAACCACTTGCGACTGTTGTACTTTTTGTTACTGGTGATGCTGCTGTAAATGTGCTATCCCATGTCGATGGTGCAGCATTTGAAGAAGTAACAGAATATGCTACTACTTTTGAACCGTTATCGGTTATTGTACTTACTATTTTTGAGCCATCATAATCATTTATTATTGTTGGCCCTGTTTTATCTAATTTAACAACATAAGAGGCGTTACTACTACAAGCACTTGTATATGATGAATTACATGCTTTTACATAGTATGTAGTACTTGTTGTAGCAGTACTTATTGTACCAGTAGTTGCTCCAGTAGAAGTCATTGAGCTTGTACTTGTTCCATAATAATAAGTTACATTTCCACTACCATTTGTTATTGATGAGCCACTAAATGATAGAGTAAAGTTTGCTGTGTGCCAATTACCACTTGTTATACTATCACTTGCAGTTATTGTAGGTGTACTTGGTGCTTCATAAACATTTACTTTAAATACATATCTAACACCAGAACTTGATAATGATAAAGTGAAGTATGTTGATCCACCTTTTACTCCTGTTGCAGTTATAGTCCAACTTCCACTTGATCCACTTACTGCACATGTAGCTATTGCTGAATTCTTAGTAGCGCATGTAGGAGTTCCCGACCAGCCTAAAGTAGCTGTATTAGTTTCTCCTTTTTTAGTATTTATAGTTCCATAACCAATTGAATAAACAGCATGATTACCAACAGCATCTTTAACATGAACATATTTACTACCACTTGTATGAGCTGTTGAACTCATTTCTTTTGTTGTAGTAGCTGTAAATGTATTATCGTATGTTGATGGTGCTGTAGAACTATCTGTTATAGAATATGCTACTACACCAGATACATTATCTGTTATAGTTCCACCAATTGCAGTTCCAGTATGGGTTATATTTATCGTTGGTGCTGCCGCATCAACTGTTATACTTCTATAGTATGGTACATTATTATCACTAGATCTTAGTTTTATTGCAGCATTACCAGCTGCTACACCAGTTATGGTATACGTCCACGCTCCTGATGAACCACTTACTGCACAAGTTGCTACAGATGTATTACTACTTTCACACGTCAGGGCTGATGTACCAGAAGAAGTTAAAGTAGACGTACCATTCTTGGCTATAGTTGCAGATGATATATTTATCCATTTTGTTGATCTATTGCCTACAGCATCCTTTGCTTGAACATATCTTGATCCACTTGCTAAAGTTGTACTCTTAGTTACTGGTGATGCTGCTGTAAATGTATCATCCCAAGTTGTTGGTTCAGCATTTGTAGTAGTAACTGAATATGCCACTACTCCTGATGCAGTATCTGTAATTGTACTAACAATTTTAGTTCCATCATAATCATTTATTATTGTTGGACCAGATGCATCTACAGTTACGCTATAATAATATACTACACTACTATTGCTATATTTTACTTTTACATTAGATGTTCCACTAGCTAGTGCAGTTATTGTAGCTGTCCAGTTACCAGCTGATCCACTCATTGCACAGCTAACTGCTGTTGTATTACTACTTGAGCAGGTTACTGTATCATTACTAGTACTTGCCTGAGTAAATGAATCTCCTATTGCTACATATTTCTTTCTAGCATAAATATATTGTCTTCTCTTATTTCCTGCAGCATCTTTATAATGAAGTTGATAAGCAACTGCCGTAGTACTTAAAGTATATGATTTTGTTATTGATTTAGATGACGTTGCAGTGAATGTATAATCATATGTTGTTGGAGAAGTTGTACTATTTGTAAATGAATAAGCATCTACTCCAGATCCACTATCTGTTAATGTTGCTGATATAGTTGTTGTATTAAGATCAACTACTACATCAGGTGAAGTAGTATCTACTTTTGCTATATATGTTTTAATAGCAGAAGATACTCCATTACTAACAGTTTTATATCTTATATAATATGTTCCAGTTGTTGTGTTATAACTTGTTATTGTGTTTCCACTTGTAGCTGTTGTTCCAGGACTACAAGTATTTGCAGTATCCTTACAATAATATATTGTTGCACCAGCAGGTGCACTTAAAGTAAAGTTTAATCCTTCATTACTCCATGTATCAGTTGCAACTGTAGTACCAGATGTTTTCTTAGTTGCCTCTATTGTTACAAAAGCTTGATCCGAAAATACTGGATATCCTTTAGTACTATCTAATTTCCAAGATAATAGTCCATAACCAGATAATTCACTATCAAATGTAGATAAATTTATACCAGTTAAATTATTATTAAGTGTTGTTGCAAATGATTGAGTATTAAATTCTGATGATGACATGCTAACCGGCGTTCCAGTTATTGTACCAGATGTTCCAGTTGCTGTGTTTATATAATAACCATTATTTACGGTAACCGTAGCTAATGAAGAATTGCCGTTTTGAAAGAAACTATATTTTGATGTGCCAGTTCCACTAATAGTTCCGTAATTATAAACATTATTAATAACACAGTCAGAATAACTATTACAACGCCCAATACCCCTTGCTGAAAAGGTAGTACTAATATTACCAACGTTATATATGTTAATTAAATATAGACTACTTCTTTTATCATTTGAATCAGAACCAGTATCTCCAATAATTCCGTTAGCACTACAACTAACTGTACTAGTACAAGATACTGACCCGCTATTATAAGTATTTAAAACAATTACTTTGTTTAAAGCCTGCCATACATGCCCAATTATTCCACCAACGTTTGTACCACCACTGGCTTTATTAGAGGCACTTGTTATATTAGCACTATTGTAACAATTATCTATAATAGTTCTACCTTGTGCAATGCCAATAAAACCACCTGTTCTACTTCCATTTAAAATTGGCCCACTATTATGTGAATTAGATAAAATTAATGTTGAATTTGGTCCTGCAGAACCAATTAATCCTCCAATATACTTATAACTATTTACATCAATAATATCAGTACCAACATCGCCGGTATTATAAAAGTTATCAACATTAGCAGCACTAACTAGAACCCCCATTAAACCACCAGCATTGCCTAATGACGCATCATCTATATTAGCTTTTATTTCACCTGTATTATAGCTATCCTTAATTGTCGTATTAGAAGTAACAGAGTAATCTTTTCCAATTAATCCACCAGCATACCTTCCTATACTATTAATTACTTTTCCAGCATTGTAACTGTCAGTAATACTTGTAGCACCATTAGAAGTTCCGATTAAACCACCAGCAGAAGAAAGTGCTCCAGATACATTTCCATTATTGTGACTATTTGCAATATTAATAGTACTGCTTCCTCCAGCTTGGCCGATTAAACCACCAGCATAATTTCCTGTAGGATTTGAAATCTGTTTATTATTATAGCAATTATCAATACTTGCATTTCCTAAAACAAATCCAATAAGTCCGCCAGTTGCAGAATTACTACCATTAGTAATTATTCCATCATTATAAGAATTTGTTATTATTGTACTTGTAGTTAGTGTCGAAGCATCTCCACCCATTAGGCCACCTTTAACTGTACCTAAATTTGATGTTAGATCAGCTTCATTATGACTATTTTGAATGCTCAATGATCCACCATTATATCCAACTACACCTCCAACAGTGCTAAAGCCACTTAAAATTCCTTTGTTGGTACAATTTATAATAGATAAATCATCTGTATCAGATGTTACGCCTGCTACAATACCTCCAACAATTCCACCTGTAGTTGAACTACTTACATTTACTTCGTTTGTGCAATTATTAATTAATGATGTCCCAGCAGCTCCACCAACTATTCCTCCAGCACTATCAGAACCATTCCTAACTATTGTTCCAGTGACCGTTAGGTTTTTGATTTCGCTTCCACTAATAGTACCGAACAGTCCTTCTCTATAACCAGTAGTTCTGTTTCCGTTTATATACATATTACTTAACGTATAGTTATTACCATCAAAATTCCCATGGAATATTTTATCATTTTTTACACCTATCGGAGTAAATCCTGTTCCTGTATTTTTTGTTAATTCTATTAATAATCCTTCAGTTAGACTATCACCATTTATGTCTCCATAATCTATTCTTGTGCTGTCTCCATAACTACTAGTACTTAAAAAGTCTAAACTCTTTGTCATAGCAAAATATGTGTTTTCAAAATTATTTCCATCATTCGTTAGTATACTTAAATCTACTAGGTTTTCTATTATTTTAATTTGATATGGATTTAATTCAGTTCCCTCACCATCAAAATAATTATCAAAATATAACCAGCAGAATATTGTTTGTGTACTTGTTACTGTTACTTTTCCATTATGGTATGTTGGAATATAATTGACTGAATTTCCATCCATATCTACACAATTAGTTCTTGTAGGATTCAATCTATATAGCCCATCAGGAATTACTGATATTTCTTCATAAGTATCAGATGTTGTGCTAGTTCTCTTCCACATACTGTATTTTTGCTTTACTACTTTGTTAATTCTCTCGGTTGTTCCTTCTACTGGCATATCTAAAGTTTTATTACCATAACTTTTAAACATGAAAAAGACACTTGTAATTTCTACAAGCAAAAGAAAAAATATTATGTACTTCTTTTTCTTTTTCATAACATAACCTACTTTTATATTATTCTATATAAATAATAGCATAAAAAAAGCCTTATAACAAGAAAAAAACTTTATTATTGTGTATTTTTTTCTATGTATTCTAAGGCTTTTAATTTACCATAAGCAACATACTCTAAAGTAGCTCCTCCACCACTTGAAGTATACTTATATGAATTATCAAATCCATACTTGTGAACTGCAGATAGAGTATCTCCTCCACCTACATATACATTAGCACTAGAATCATTTAAATCTCTTAGCAATTTAAATGTTCCTTTTTCATATTCATTATCTTCATATTTACCACAAGTTCCATTAAAGAATATTACTTTAGCTTCATTAATTATATTTAAAACATTAGGAATATTATCATAAATAATATCATTATCTAACACATTATCTATTTTAACATTTAATGCTTTTCCATTTCTATTAACTATAAAACTATCTGTAAAAAATAATTTATTAGAATAATTAGCTAATATATCTTTAACATAATTAATTACTTCTTCATCAGTACTTATTAAACTTTTGCCAACATTTTTACTTGCTACATGTAAAAATGTATTAAGTATACCTCCAGTTAATATTAATTTATCACATTTCTTTAACATTGCATCAATTATCTTAATCTTATCATCTACTTTAGCACCACCCATTATAACTACAAAAGGATGAAGTGTGTTTTCAACTAAAGGACTTAAATTATTTAATTCTTTTTCTGCTAGTAATCCTATATATGTTGGCAAAAAGTTAGATAATCCGGCAGTAGATGAGTGCGCTCTATGCATTGATGCAAATGCATCTATTACAAATACATCAGCAAACTTACTCCAATACTTTGCAAGTTCTAAGTTATTCTCACTCTCTTTTGTGAGGCTTAAATCAGTATATCTAGTGTTTTCCATTAGAAAGCAATTCTTAGTAGAAACGCTTGTTACCTTTTCTATATTTAATGGATCAGGAATAAAATCTAAATCAATAATATTCTTTAAATAATTATATACTGTTATTAAACTGTTATTTTCTTTATCTTCTTCTTTTTTTATTCTACCAAAGTGACTTAATATTAATACTTTATTATTTCTATCTAATAAATAATTAATAGTTTCTAAGCTTTTTATTATTTTACTATCATCTAAAATTATTCCATCTTTTACTGGAACATTAAAATCACATCTTAGAATAACTCTTTTATTATTAATATTATTATCACTTAAGTATTCCATATAATTCACCATTATTATTTTAACATGTTATTAATATAATATATATATTTATAAAAAAAGTATTAACATATAGTTAACACTTTTACTTAAACATACATTTAGCTGTTCTTAACATTTGAACAGTATATCCTAATTCATTATCATACCATGCAATTATTTTATATAATTTCTTACCATCCACTTCTACTTCATTTGTAAGTAAACCATCTACTAGAGCTCCAACTCTTTTGCCAATTATATCAGATGAAGTAATAGGATCGTATGTAATGTTAATTGCATCACTAACATTATTCTCAAATAATTTATTTATTTCTTCTTTACTAGGCATATTCTCTAGTTCTAAGGTAACATCTATCATTGAGCCATCAGAAACAGGAACACGCAACGCAATTCCATCCATTCTACCTTTTAACTCTGGTATTACATCTCCAATTGATGTAGCTGCTCCTGTTGATGTTGGAACAATGTTTTCTGATGCTGCTCTTCCTCTTCTTGATACCATTCCTTTTTTATGAGTACCATCTAAGGCGTTTTGATCACTTGTATAAGCATGAATTGTGGTCATAAATCCTTTAACTATTTTATAATTATCATTAATAATCTTAAGTACTGGTGCTAAACAATTAGTTGTACAACTAGCTGCAGACACTATTTCTTCATTACCATCTAAAGTGCCTTCATTAACTCCATAGACAATAGTTTTCATATTACCTTTTCCTGGAGCACTAATTAATACTTTTTTAGCTCCAGCATCTATATGCTTATGAGCTTCTTCATATTCAGTATATAATCCTGAACACTCTAAAACTAAATCTATATTCAATTCACCCCAAGGCAAGTTAATAGCATCTTTTTCAGTAAAAACTTTTATATGTTTTTTACCTGCTATTACAATATCTTCACCTTCAGTAGTTATTAAATCTTCATGAAAAGATCTATGAACAGTATCATATTTAAGTAAATAAGCAAGTTCTTTTGCTTCTTTAGTACTATTAATAGCAACAATATCAAATACATTATCAGTAAGTATTTCTCTTAGTGCTAATCTACCAATTCTTCCAAATCCATTAATTGCTACTCTAATCATTATTTCCTCCTATAAACTCTCTTAGTATTGAATCATCATTAACATATTCACTAGGAATTGGAAAAAATGGCTTTAAGAAACTTAATAGTCTTCTAGCTTCTTCATAATAGTCACTTTCTACACTTATTGAACGTAATAATGGTTCTACATACACTTTTAACACTCCAATTTCATATGGTAATGCAGTATTTATAATTACATCAGCTTGATGAATATATGGGAATATATATTTTTCTTCCCCTCTTCTTACTCTTTGCCAACTATCAATAGTAGTATTAACATCATATCCTCTAGTTCTATTATCTCGTATTATTCTTCTTATTAGTCTCAAATCTATTGTAGATACATAATTATGTCTATCTATATTTAGTGGTATAAATGGACTTAAATATACTTTATATTTAAAAGATTTATCTATAGCAGGCAATAATTCATCATTTAATGAATGTAATCCCTCTATTAAAACAATACTATTATCTTTTAATTCCAAATAGTTACCATTGTATTCCTTTTTACCAGCAGCAAAATTAAATGTTGGTATTGATACTCTTTCTCCATCTAGTAATCTTTTTAACACATCATTAAATAGATTTAAATCGATAGCTCCGAGACACTCAAAATCATATTTACCAGATTCATCTTTAGGAGATTCTTCTCTTTCTAAGAAAAAATCATCTACTGAAATACATACTGGATCAAATCCTTGCGTTCTAAAATACGATGCTAGTCTTTTAGTAGTGGTTGTTTTACCACTAGATGATGGACCAGCTATTAGAACAAATTTAATATTTCTATTATTAGTTATTTCTTGAGCTAATTTTGATATATTTATGTTAAATAATAATTCACAAGAATTAATAAAATCTTTTATCTTACCTGAACCTATTGTTTGATTAATCTCAGTAATATATTTCATGTTTTGTGTTTCTAACCAATTTTTTCCAGTTAAGAAAGAATTAATAATATTATCATAGTGAACATATTCTGGAAGTGCTCCATTAGAATTCTTACTAGGTATTACAAAAACTAATCTATTTCTACCTAAATAAACTATATCATATTGTTTAATGCTGCCAGTTTTATATGGCATAGGAGAGTAGTAATAGTTATAATAACCTTTAAGTTCATATAAAGTAACAACTATATCTAGTAATCCTTCTATATTAGAAGCTTTTTCAAATTCTTTATTCTTTTTGTAATATTCAATAGCTTCTTTCTTTTTTATTGTTAACTTCTTTATTGGATAATCTTCAGATATTATTTCTGCCATCTTACTCTTAATTAATTGTAAATCTTCTTGAGTGATAATTTTATTACCAATTATTTCTCCTAAAAAGCCCTTAGGAACACTATGTTGATAATTAATCTCTAAATCAGGAAATGTTTCTTTTAAAGCTACTTCAAATATAAACTCTAATCCACATTTATATATCTTATTACCTATAATATCATTTAAATCAATAAAAGATATTTCATTATCTGTCTTAGCTTTATCACTTAAAGAATACACTTCATTATTAATTCTAACTCCTAAAACATTATCTTGCATACCAAAACCCTTACTAATATCATAGTAAGTTGTATTTTCTTCAAAGCTTTTTTCTTCATTAGTTTTAATGTTTCTAATTGTTATCATTAATTGTCAACCCTTTACCTCTATAATATATATTACCATATAATTAAACTTTTTTGAATAAAAACTTACTATTTTATATATTATAATTATAGGTGAAAATATGAATATAATTCCTACAGTTATAGAAAAAGACACAAACAAAGAATATGCGTATGATTTATACTCAAGATTATTAAATGATAGAATTATTTTTATAAGTGGAGAAATTAATGATAATTTAGCTAATATAGTAGTATCAGAATTATTATATTTAGATAGTTTAAATAATAATGATATATTTTTATATATAAATAGTCCTGGAGGTAGTGTCACTAGTGGAATGGCTATATATGACGCGATGAACTATATTAAAAGTAATGTTACAACTATTGGTATGGGGTTATGCGCCTCTATGGCATCTTTCTTACTAGCAAATGGTACTATGGGAAAAAGATATAGCTTACCAAATACTGAAATAATGATACATCAACCTTTAGGAGGATTTGAAGGACAAGCAACTGATATTAAAATAAGAGCTGAAAGAATAATAAAAATTAAAAATAAACTTAATAATATATTAGCTAGTGTTACTAATAAAGATATTAAGAAAATAGAAAAAGATACAGATAGAGATTATTATATGGATCCAGAAGATGCTTTAGAATATGGATTAATTGATAAAATAATAAAATAAAAAGGACTTAGTAGTCCTAATTCATTTTTATAATAGTATCTCCTTCACTAGATAACATATATTTTTCTTTAGCATATCTAGCTAAGTATTCGTCATCTTCTAATTTGGTTATTTCTGCATTTAGTTTATTTTCTTCATCTAATAGTTGTTCATATTTAATAGTAAGTTCAACTTCTTTTTTTCTGTTTCTCATGATTTGTTTCCAGTCATTATAAACTGATCCAACTAAAAGACCTAACAATCCTATAATTAGAAATGTTATTAGTACTAATCTTTTTTTCTCCTTTTTAGTAGTTTTCTTTTTCATGAGACCTTCCTATTCAATATGATACTAGCATAACTATATAACTATTTCAATCTCTTAAATAGGTGCTTTACATCAAATTTACTATATATTATATAGTTTGTTATATATCCCAATATAACCATCAAAATAAAATATATATGAAAATATCCTTTATTAATTTTATAAATAATTATCATATATATTATTACTATATCTAATATAAACATTATAGTAATAATATTTTTAATTATACTATTATATTTTTTTATTACTTTAAAATTATATATAGTAAGAACATTAAATATTATTCCATAGAAAAAAGACACTAATAAAGATATTATTTGAATACCACTATTCATTATTTAAATAATTTAGAAAGTAAACTTTCTTCTTTTTGATGTTTATTATTATCTAAATAATTAATACTTATAATCTTTCCTTTTATTTTAACATTACCTTCATTAGTATCTAATTTAACTATTTCTAATTTTTCTCCTTTTAAATTAATAATTCCCATATTAGATTCCATTATAAATTCTTGATCATCAAAACTTGTTATTTTACTTATACCAGTAAAACTCATCATAGATCTATCTACTATCTTTATTTCATGTTTACCATAACTAGTTAGATTTAGTTCACTTTCCATATATCCTCCTAGTTAAGTATATTTATAAAATTAAAAAATAGTACTTTCGTACTATCTTAATCCAAATCTATTTCCGTTTTGTTCAACATACTTTCTATTCAAATACTTAATAACTTCATCACCATAAGTTTTATATAAAGCATCAGATATAGCATCTACTTCAGATTTAAAATCTTTAGCATAATCAGTATTAGCGTTATTGTTAGTATTACTCATATCACTAACTATTCCTTCTAAACATTCATAAAGTCTTTCATCATCTAGATCAATAAATTCATAGTTAGTTAAAATAATAAAATACTCTAATATTTTTTCTTTTGGTACATTATATTCTTCTGATAAAAATTGTATTCTTTCTATAAAATCTCCCATAATACCCTCCTGTTAAAGATTATATAAAAAATATTAATTAATTACAATAAAAAAATAGTACTTTAAGTACTATTCTTCTGTTACAGTAGGATTATTGTACTCCTCTAAAATCTTAGATTCAAACATTTCTCTTGTTTCTGCATTAGTAGGATGAACAATATCTTCAAATTTATCATCATTTACTTTACGACTAGGCATAGCGCAAAATAATCTGTTTTCTCCTTCTATAATTCTTATGTTGCTTACTACAAAGCAATCATCGATAGTTACGGTTGCATAACCTTTAAGTCTAGAACCTTCCTTATCTATTTTGTGAACACGTACTCTTGTAATCTCCATAAAATCACTCCTTATCTTGTCTAATCACAACTTAATTTAATTTTAAAGCATATAAGAGTTTTTTGCAACTATTTTATACGTATTTTTATATCACCAGTTATATAATCATTATATGAAAAGCTCTTTTCACCACTACTAGTTTTAATAGAAAAAATATTATTATATGTTTTATATAGAACACCTTCATACTTATTTATTTTATTACGCATTCCATATACTGTTACTATAACTTCTTTATTAATATTACTCTCTATCTTCTTTTTAACTAAATCTATATTCATCTAGGATACCCCACATACATAAGACCATTACCTAAAATTCCTCCCATACCATCTTTACCATATTTAGTTTCATTTAATACACTAATTAAATCTATTTCTTTATTTCTTTCTGTTAAGGCAATATTTACTGCAATTATAGCTGGATCTAGGGCATGAATATTAATTCTTTTTGGACTAGATGCAAAGTTTGCTCCTGCTTTTATCAACTCTTCATAATTACTTTGACAAGCTCCTGCTATTATGACTAACTTCTCATGACTCTTTTCATAATTCCTTGCTCTATTTATAGCTTCTATAAAATACTTAGTGTTCTTATAATTATTTAAATCTAATTTACTTCCTTTTTTCTTATAATAAGCATCATGACCTGTAATTATTACTATATCTGGTTTATACTCTTTTAAAAGATTAACTATTTGATCTTTAATATCTTCTTCTTTAATTCTTTTTCCAATAGCATATACACCAAACTTTTTATAATACTTTAAACATCTTTCTAAGTATTCATCATCACCATCAATATGTAGTATTTTTCCTGGTAAAAAGAAATACTCACTTTTAGTTATCTCTTTTTTGTTTCTAGTATCATCAATTATATCTTCTTCTTTAGGTTCTTCACATTTAACTAAATCAGCATATTCACTATCAGCATATAGTCTTACATCAACACCCTTTAAATAATACACTCCATCATTTATATTAATTACTTTAAATACTGTATCATTATCATAACTATTTCTTGTTACATAATCCCCTTTATTTATTTCCAAAATATCACCATTAAATAATATGACAAAAATAAAAATAATAGTATTTAACTATTATTTGCTATATCTATTAGAATATCTTCACTTAATTCTTCTGCTCTTACTGTATTTGGAATATTATATTTATTTAATATGCTTTCTACTTTATTAAAATCATAATCATGTAAGTTATTCTTTAATGTTTTTCTCTTCATTTTAAATGAATCTTCAATTAGTTTAAAATACTTCTCTTTATCTACTTTTGGTTTATCTATTCTTTTATTAAATTCTAAAATAGCACTATCAACTTTAGGCACTGGATTAAATGAATTTTTACTTACTTTAAATAATTTTTTCACATTAAAATAGTACTTTAAATAAAGAGTAATACTACTATAATCTTTTGTTTTAGGATTAGCACAGAATCTATCTGCTACTTCATCTTGTACCATAAATATCATTTTATCTACGTCTAATTCTTCACTTATTACATGTTTTATTATTGGAGTAGTTATATAATATGGTAAATTACCAATAATAAATAATCTATCATGTTTAATACTCTTTATATCCTCTTTTATATTAGATTCTAAAATATCTTTATAGATTACATTAGTTTTCTCATTTAAGTATTTATTTAAATATGGTTTTAAATCAGTATCTATTTCATAGCATAACAAAATAGAATTCTTTTTAATTAATTCTTTAGTTAAAGCACCCATTCCTGGTCCTATTTCAATTATTAAATCACTTTCTTTACTATCTATTTTGTTAACAATATTATTTATAACATTATTATCTATTAAAAAATTTTGACCTAAACTTTTCTTTGCATTCATATATTATTTTTTTCCATATCCTACTCTTAAAACATCATAAGTAATTGTACTTCTTCCAACAAAATAGGCATAATCTCTAGTTTCACTAAGTAAATCTAAGGCATTACCTCTTACACCACGGTCTAATACTATTGCTATTATTGGTTCACTAGATATTCTTTTGCTAGTAAATCTAACAATAGATCCACAAGGAAGATTAGATGATGATGCTACTATTCTTACATTCCCATAAGTTTCATCTGGATAAGTAGTTTTACCATCAGTTATATCATAACTTCTTTTACATCCTAAAGTACCATTACATAAAGGACAGTTAAATACATAACCAGTTAAATCTCCTGTATAAGTATCTTTAACACTATAAATATCATTTTCTTTAAATTCTTCTACTTTTAATGCCATAGTAGATAAATTAACTGTTTTATTAGTGTTATCACTATATGATTTGTTTTCTATTATATTAATATAACTAGTAGATAAAATAACAAAAAGAACAATTATACTGAATTGAAACGTTCTTAAAATAATTCTTTTCATTTTCATCACCTTCTAGTCAATAAAATTATACAAAAAAACTCTTAAAAAGTCAAAAATAGTGTTGAAAACTAATAAGTTATCAACACTATATATTATATAATCTTTTTATATTATCATTTGTTATTCTAGATAATTCTTCTAAAGATATGTTTTTTAATTCACAAATATATTTAGCAATATCTATTATGTATGATGGATTATTTTGTTTACCTCTATTAGGTTCTGGAGTTAAATATGGTGAATCTGTTTCTAAGATTATATACTCTAAAGGTATTTCTTTATATACTTCTTTAACATTAGAATTTTTAAAAGTTATTACGCCATTTACCCCTAGTAAAAATCCTATTTTAATATATTCTCTAGCAGTTTCTAAACTACCAGAAAAAGAGTGAATAACACCTTTAACATGATATTTTTTTAAAGTATTAATAGTATCTAAAGTAGCTTCTCTACTATGAACAATAACAGGTATATTGTTATCTTCTGCTATTTTTAACTCTCTTTCAAATAATTCTATTTGTTCTTTTTTATTCTCTTTAGTATAGTGATAATCTAATCCTATTTCACCAATAGCTACTACTTTTTTATTATCTAAATTGTTTTTAATAAATAAAATATCTTCATTAGTGTATTTATCTACATATTCTGGATGTATTCCAATAGCACCATACATATTATCATATTTATTTATTAACTCTAATATTTCTTTATTAGAATATTCATCTACTCCATTATTAATAATTCTATTTACTTTATGTTCATTAGATATATTAATTATTTCATCTATATTATTATAATATGATTTATATATGTGAGCATGAGTATCAGTAAACATTAATTATCTCCAATTCTTTGGAATAATACTTCACTTGTTCCAACATGATCACTATTATAATAGCCAAATTTATCTAATGAATCATAAGTGGTAACGTCTGTATTTATTATCTTAAATATCTTTTCTGATGTTTCTGGTAAGAAAGCTTGTAATAAGACTGTTCCAATTCTAATTGACTCAATTAAATTATACAATACTGTTTCTAATCTATCTTTCTTACTTTCATCTTTAGCAAGTACCCAAGGTGTTGTTTCATCAATATATTTATTACATCTATTAAATAAATTAAATATTTCTTCAACAGCATCAGCTACTCTTACATTATCTATTTTTTCATTAACTATATTCTTAAGATTTAAAGCTTTTTCAATTAAATCATTATCAATATCTTCTGAAATATTCTTGTTTGTAATAGAGCCATCAAAATATTTATTAATCATTCCAATAGTTCTGTTAACTAAGTTACCTAGATTATTAGCTAAATTATTATTAATACAATCAATTAATAAATCTTCTGTGTAGTTACCATCACTTCCAAATGGTATTTCATGTAACATATAGAATCTAATTGGATCTACTCCATATTTTTCAACTAAATCATCTGCATATACGATATTACCCCTACTTTTACTCATCTTATCATTACCAAATAGTAACCATGGATGACCAAATATCTTATTTGGAAGAGGTAAATCTAAAATATGTAACATAATTGGCCAATAGATAGTATGAAATCTTAATATATCCTTACCAATTAAATGAATATCTGCTGGCCAATACTTTTTGAATTCATTACTACTATCACCGTTAACTTGATAACCTAAGAAAGTTATATAGTTAGATAGAGCATCAATCCAAACATAAATTACATGATCTTGATCAAATGATACAGGTATTCCCCATTTAAAACTTGTTCTTGATACACATAAATCTTGTAGTCCTGGCTTAATAAAATTATTTATTATTTCATTCTTTCTAGATTCTGGTTCAATAAATCCTGGATGAGTCTCAATATATTCATATAACCAATCAGAATACTTACTTATTTTTAAAAAGTATGCTTCTTCAGTAGTTTCTTTAACTTCTCTTCCACAATCAGGACATTTACCATCAATTAGTTCTCTTTCATTCCAAAAAGATTCACAAGGGGTACAATAAAGTCCTGTATATTTACCTAGATATATATCTCCTAAATCATACATTTTCTTAAATATATCTTGAACTACTTTTTCATGTTCTTTATCAGTTGTTCTTACAAACCTATCATAGCTTGTATTCATTACATCCCAAATAGATTTTATTTCACTACTTATTTTATCAACATATTCTTGTGGTGAAACACCAGCTTCTTTAGCTTTTAATTCTATTTTTTCTCCATGTTCATCAGTACCAGTTTGAAAATATACATCATATCCTTGTAATCTTTTGTATCTTGCTATAGCATCTGCTAGTACTATCTCATAAGTATTACCAATATGTGGCTTACTAGAAGTATACGCTATTGCAGTACTTATATAAAATTTATCATTCATTTTAATTCCTCCTTATTTTCCAGTAGAACCTATTCCACCAGTTCTACTTTCCTTTATTTCTTCTTCATTATCTACTATTAAATATTTTTTAAATATACCTTGTGCTATTCTATCACCAATATTTATTTCTAATGGTTTATCTCCAAGATTAATTAATCTCACTCTTATATGTCCTTCATTTTCTTTATTGTTATAATAATCTGAATCTATGATTCCTACTGAATTAGCTAAACAAGTATTATATTTATAACCAAAAGAACTTCTACTAAATATTTCTAATACTTCATCTTCATTCATACATACTTTAATGCCTGTATTAATTGTTTTAGCTTCATTAGGATTTATTATAACATTCTCTACTGATTTTATATCATAGCCAGCACTTTTCTTAGTACTTCTTTTAGGTAACTCTATACTATCATATAGTTTTCTATTATCACTAACTTCTTTAGAAAAAATATTATAACTAATCTTTTCAAAATATCTCATAATATATTCCTCAATTCTTTTATATCTTTAATTGTTGTATATTTATCACTGTGTTCATTAGTTTTCCAAATAACTTTCATACCTAATTCATAACAAGGTTCTATATCATTAGTTAGTGAATCTCCAACTGATATACAATTTTCTACGCCATATTTATCATACACTACTTTAAAAGCTTCTTTTTTAGGTTTAAATGGATTAATATCAGCTCCATAAACGCCTTTAAAATACTCAAGAATTCCTGCTTTTTTAAGACGCATTGTTTGTGTAGAAGTAAACCAGTTACTTATTAAATATAAATCATATTTCTTACTTAAATACTTAATTAAATCTATTCTATCTTCATCATAGTCAGCACATTCAAATTGATATTTCTCTATTTTATCAATATACTCTAATGGAAGATCTAGATTAGTGTATTTATTTATGTATTTAAGAAGTCCTTCTTTAGTAAAATTATCTTCTTCTTTATCATACTTGCTTATTCCTAAGTTAACTTTATCTACCATTTCAAAACTTACATTACTAACGTAGTCTTGTAATGCCATATATAGAGTATCATTATACTCATAAATCCAATCAATTAGAGTATCATCTAAATCAAAAATAATTGCTTTCATAATCACCTCAAAATAAAAAGTCCATAAACAAAAGGACGAGAAACCCGCGGTACCACCTTTATTTATGAACTAAATCATACTCTTTAATGTATATAGGCATTACCCATTTTAACTCCTAGATCCATACACAAATACTCATTATTATTAGTTCTCACCATTCACTAACTCTCTTTAAATAACAAATATTATAATATCTATTCTTCGTTAACAAGCTCATTTTAACATGAAAATACTATTTTATCAAGTTAACTAACATCTATTTCATTTACTATAAGCTTTTGAATTATTTTAGTATACTTAATATAATCTTTATTAAAATCATTAAATATAGCAATAACTAAGCCATTAGAATCATCATTACATATTATTGGCATTATTATATAGTAACCTAAAATATCATATAAAGATTCTTTATTATTGCTAATATAAGTTTCTCTATTATCAATTAATAATTTATCTTTCTCAGTTATTTTATTATTAATTAAGTGTTTTATATTATTAGTAGTTACTACTATTTTATCTCTATCAGTTATTATTATATCTATATTACAAATATCACTTATAATATCAACATATTTTTGACTAATTTCTTTTATATTACCTACTTGAGAAAACTTTTTTATTACTATTTTATTATCTAAAGCATATATCTCTAGAGGTTCACCATTTCTAATACCTAAGTTATATCTAATTTCTTTAGGTACTACAATTCTTCCTAATTCATCTATTCTTCTAGTTATACCACTAAAGTTCAAAACTACCCACTCCGCTCATTATTATTGTGAATAGTTTTTATAATAATATACTAGTTATCTTTAATAGCCACTAATAACTTTGTTAAGTAATATACATAATGATTAGGTAATCCTTTATAGTATAAAGTGATAATAATATTATTATGTAAATATTTTAAATTAAACTTACTAGATATATTCATAGTTTCAAATAGTAATTTATCTCCTTTTATATTTTTGGATAATTCTTCTGGTAATACTATTTCAACATATCTATCATTTTTATTAACATTTGTTATATTAAGCATCTTACATAGATTAGTAAACCATTCTTCATACATATAAACTTCTAATGTTTCATCAATTTTACCAAATCTATCCTCTAATTCTTCTTTAACACTTAATAATTTTTCATATGAATCAATATCATTTATCTTTTGATGTATTTCAATCTTAACATCTTCATCTTCTACATAATTATCACTAATATGTGTTGCTACTTCAATAAGACTAGTATTATCATCCTCATCTTCAGCTACATACTCTCCTTTAGCTTTCTTAAGTTCATCTTCTATCATCTTCATATATAGTGAAATACCTACAGAATCAACAAATCCTGCTTGTTCACTTCCAAATATATCACCAGCTCCACGAAGTGCTAAATCACGCATTGCAATTTTATAACCAGAACCTAATTCAGTAAATTCTTTTATTGCTTGTAATCTTTTTATAGCAACATCATTAAGCATCTTTTTACTATCATATAATAGATAAGCATATGCAATACGATCGCTTCTTCCAACTCTACCACGGATTTGATATAGTTGTGAAAGCCCAAAAGCATCTGAATTAAACACAATTAAAGTGTTAGCATTAGCTATATCTATACCATTTTCAATAATTGTAGTACATACTAATATATCGTATTTATATGAAATAAAATCATCCATGATATTTTCAAGTTCATTTTTAGTCATCTTACCATGAGCATAATTAATTCTTGCTTCAGGAACCAATCTACTTATTTTATCTACTATTTTTTCTATATCTTCAACTCTGTTATATAGAATAAAGACTTGACCATGACGAGATAACTCTTTATATATAGCATCTTTAACTAATAAATCATTTTCTTTTACTACATAAGTTTGAACTGGATATCTATTAATTGGAGGTGTATCTATTATTGATAAGTCTCTTAAGCCAGATAAAGCTAATTTTAAAGTACGAGGTATTGGAGTAGCAGATAAAGTTAATACATTAACATCATTTTTAATCTCTTTAATCTTTTCTTTATGTTTAACTCCAAATCTTTGCTCTTCATCCACTATTAAAAGACCTAGTTTTAATGCTTTAACATCATCACTTAATATTCTATGAGTCCCAACTAATATATCTATTTTTCCTTTTTTAAAAGCATCTAATATTTCTTTAACTTCTTTTGGTGTAGTAAATCTATTAAGTAATCTTATTTCTACAGGAACATTACTAAATCTATCTTTTATAACATTATATTGTTGTTTAGATAGTATTGTAGTAGGACATAAATACATTACTTGCATATTATTAACTACAGTTTTAAATATAGCACGCATTGCAACTTCTGTTTTACCAAATCCTACATCTCCACAAAGAAGTCTATCCATAGGAACAGTACTATTTAGATCCTTACTAATTTCTGCTATTGCTTTAGTTTGGTCTCTAGTTTCTGTGTAAGCAAATGAACTAGCAAATAAATCTTCTTCAACATAATCTTTATAGGCTATACCTTGTATAGCGGCTCTTTTAGCATATAAATCTAATAATTCTTTAGATATATCTTCTGCTTTACTTCTAATATATGCTTTAGTTTTAGCCCAACTAGTAGAACTTAATTTATTTAACTTGGGTTTAATTCCTTCTTTAGAAGTGTATTTATATATATTATTAATCTTTTCTACTGGAACATATATTTTATCATTACCATCATATAAAAGTTGAATATAATCTTTTTCTAGTCCATCTTTTTTTAAAGTAACTAATCCATTATATATACCAATACCATGATTAATATGTACTATATAATCTCCTTTTTCTAAATCATCATAGCTTTTAATTCTCTTACCAATATGTAAGTTATTCTTATACTTATTACTACTAAGTACATGAATTCCTATATCATTTTCACAAATACATGCAATATTACCAATTATAAAGCCAGCACCCATAGTTTTCTTTACTATATTTGCTTCAGGAATTAACTCTTTTATCTTTTTTATTTGTTTATCTTTAGTTAAATAGAAATATACTTTCTTTTTTTCTTTAGTAAAACGATAATAAGTATCTTTTAATAATTCAAAATTCTCATTAAAAGATGTCATCTCTTTGATACTTAAATCACTTAAGTTAGTTATATTATCTATATATAATTCATATTTAGGATTAATATCATCTAATTCAAACATATATTTATTATTTAAGTTATTTTTTTCGTTATAATCTATTATTTCATTACATAGTTTTTCATACGCTACTTCTATTTGATTCTTATTATAATAAATAACTATTGGGTTATTTAAATAGTCATATAAAGAACTTTTAGTTTTTGTTTCTACTTCTTGAAAGCTATGTATTTGTATTTCATCTATATTCTTAGTTGTTCTTTGACTTGTTTCATCAAAATAGCGAACAGATTCAATATTATTACCAAAAAACTCTACTCTAATTGGGTTATCCTCATTAATTGGATAAATATCTATAATAAATCCTCTTATACTATATTCACCTGTTGTTGTAACAATTGATTCTCTTTTATAGCCTAAATTATTTAATATATCTACTAATTTGTTATGAGTAATATCCATATTCTTTTTTAATACAATAGAATTATCCTCATCTTTATCAGATAAATATTTTAAATAACCCATTAAGTTTGTAACTACTACATTATTTTTAGTTCTTACTTCTTTTAGAGTATTTAATCTTTCTAATTCAAATTCAGGTGATTTAGCAAGTATCATTGATGATATAAAATCATCCATTGGAAATAATAAAGTGTTATTAATATGATTCTTTATTGAATTAAATAATTTATTACTATCATATAAATTACTAGTTACAATTAGTATATTTTTATTCTCTTTTTTTAATAATTCTTGAACGTAAAAAGCGATTAACTCATTAGTTAACCCGTATGTAACACTTTTATTTTTAAAGTTAAAATACTCAATAAAATCCATAATACACCTTATACTTTAATAATGCTATTTTTAACCTCTACATAACCACTTTTAATAAAAATATCAATTATCTCTTTATATTTATCCATATTATTATTTATTATTTCTAAATCTTCTTTAGGTATTCTAGATAGTACATATTTATCTGTTGGTATTTTATCATCTTTACCAATACCTATCTTTAGTCTGGCAAAAGAATCAGTATTTAACTCACCAATAATTGATTTTATACCATTATGTCCACCGGATGAACTATTTCTTTTTAATCTTGATACTCCAACTTCTAAATCTAGATCATCTTGAATTACTAATATATCATCTATATCTATTTTATAGTAATTAACTACTTCTCTTACTGCTATTCCAGATAAATTCATATAAGTTTTAGGTTTAATAAATATTACGTCTTCATTAAATACTTTTTTAACAGTATAAAAAGTATGGACGTTATCTTTCCATATTGTATCTTCATCTAAGTAATTATCTACAACCATAAATCCAATATTATGTCTAGTATTTTCATACTCTTTACCAATATTTCCTAAACCTACAACTAATTTCATTTTTCCTCCCTAAAGATATTTTGATATGTACTTAAATTATTAATACATACTTCTTTATTTATCTTTACTCCTAACTTAGCATTTTTCACACATTTTATCAAGATAACCCTTGGTGAAATATTTTCTTTTGTTTTTATAAAACATATTTCTTTAACATTTAACTTATATTTATTACCAAGAATTATTATTTCATCTAATCTTGTTGCGCGATGTACTAAGTATAACCTTCCACCTTCATCTAAATATCTTGAACTAATTTTAAATATATCTTCTAAAGAAATCTCAATTTCATGTCTTGCAATAGCTTTAGAATTATTTTCATTTATATATCCTTGTTCATTTATTTTAAAAAATGGCGGATTGCATGTAATTATATCATACTTTTTATTTTTATAATATAAATCTATATTATTAACATTATCACATATAACATTTATTTGATTATCTAGTTTATTATACTTTATTGATTTAATTGCTAAATTATAAATGCTTTCCTGTATTTCAAATGCATCAATTAAAGCTTTTGTTTTAGTAGAAAGTATTAATGGCACTACTGCATTTCCAGTACATAAATCAAGAACTTTGTTATCATCTTTAATCTTATCAACATACTCTGCTAATAAAATAGAATCCAAAGAAAACTTAAATCCATCTTTACTTTGATATATTTTTAATCCTTCATAATCAAACAGATCGTTTAGTACTTCTTCCATGTTTTTCCCCAAAATCTATTTCTTCTTTATTACTTCCAATTAAAACTTTACACTTTCTATTTAATATATCTACACTTATTACTTTACCTTCTCCATTATCTGTTTTAATAGTTTCTCCAATTGAAGGCATTCCTTTACCACATTCAATATAATTATCATCTTCATATTGAAGACAACATAATAGTCTTCCACAGGCTCCGTTAATCTTTGAAGGATTTAGTGCTAAGTTTTGATTTTTAGCCATATTCATTGTTATAGCATCAATTCTATTTAAAAACCTTCCACAACATATATTTTGTCCACAAACTCCAATTCCGCCTACTTCTTTAGCTTTGTCTCTAGCTCCTACTTGTCTTAATTCAATTCTAGTATGATACATAGATGCAAGCTTTTTAGCAAGTTCTCTAAAGTCTATTCTTTCTTCTGATACAAAATTAAATAGAAGTTGTGACTTATCAAATGTATATGAAGCACTTATAACATTCATATTAAGGTCCATCTTTTTAACTAAATCTTTGCAAGCTTTTAGTGCTTTGTCACATTCTTTAAGTATCTTTAAATACTCACTTTTATCCTCTTTAGTAGCTACTCTTACAATATTTTTATATTCTTCTTTAGATATTGGCATATCAACAATATTATTTACTTGTCCATATTGTAATCCTCTTTCAGTTTCTACTATTACATAATCATTAATATTTATATCATCTTTACCATTAAAGTAATAATTCTTACCATTTTCTTTAAAAATTACACTATAAATCTTCATTATTAATACCTTCCATTTCTATAACAAATCTGTCTAGAAGCAAATCCACATTTACATTATAATTTATTTCTTCTAAAAATTTAATTATTAATCTACATTTTTTATATAAATTTTTAAAATTATACTTATCTAGATAATCTATGTTGTTAAAATCTTCATATTTACTATCATTATTCATCTTTGATTCATATATCTTTAACATTAATTGAAACAAATGAATAACATCGTTCTTTTCTAACTCACTTAAATTATTATTACTTAAGATTGATTTATTATTAATTTCAATATCTTTCATATAATTATTTAAAATAATAAATAATTCATCATACCTTTCTTTAGTAATATTTAATTCTTCATGTGTTTCATTATTAAAGTTAACAATTAATTCTTGGCATCTACTAACAATAGTAGGAATTACACTATCTAGGTGATTAGTAATAAAAAATCCTATTACATTAGAACTAGGTTCTTCTAAGAATTTAAGCATTGTATTAGCAGATTCTTTATTTAATCTTTCACAATTATTAATTATATATATTGATTCATTTGTATATAAATTCTCTTTGGAAAATAATGATTTAAGCTCTAATATTTGATTTTTTTTAATAAATTGGCCATCTGGATTAATAATTCTTAAACTAGGCAAATTATTAATATCTATTAAGTGACATAAAGAACATTTTTTACAATTATCTGAATATTCATGAACACAAAAAATGTTCTTTATAACACTTAAAAGAACTTTTAAACATTTATCATTATTATTTGTAGAAATTAAATAAGCATGTGCTAACTTTTTTTCTTTATAATAACTTACTAGTTGTAATAAATCACTTGTTTCTATAAATGCCTCCTACTTTAATAAATATATTAGAATAAAAATTGATAATAATCCAGGAATTCCTAAGAAAGTAGTAGTAAATATTGTTGGTATATTCATTGGAATATTAATATTAACATTTCTAAGTATTATATTAACTCCATAGATTATTCCAAATGCAAATACAATTTTTCTTAAGAATACCTCTATTATTTTTTTCATTATTTCACCCAATAAATTATATTAGGATTATTATCAATTATTCTGATATCTTTTTACGATCTTCTAATGCTCTATCAAGCGTAATAATATCTAAATAGTCTATCTCTGCTCCTGATGGTATACCATAGCTAAGTCTAGATATAACAACATCTTTCTTTTCGAATATTTTTTTAATATATAAAGTAGTTGTTTCTCCTTCAATAGATGATTTTAATGCTAGTATTAATTCAGGATTCTTTAGTTTTTCAACGCGACTCACCAATGAAGATATGTTGATGTCTTCTGGTCCAACGCCATCCATTGGGGAAATTAGACCATTAAGTACATGATAAACTCCTTCGAAATTACCAACTTTTTCAAAAGAAAATACACTTTTATAATCTTCAATAACACATATTAGATTATGATTTCTATTTTCATTAGAACAAATATTACATATTTCATTTTGAGTAATATGACCACATATCTTACATTTCTTTAAATTACTTTTAGCATCAATTAGATTTTTCGCAAAATCTTCTATTTCTTTACTATCTAGTTCTAGTATAGCTAATGCCATTCTTTCAGCAGATTTATCTCCAACACCAGGTAGCTTTTTAAAATAATTAATTAAATTTTGTAATAATTCTGGATATATCATGTTACATCAACCCATCTAAAGCACCAGCATATTGGCCTAGTTTTTCATTCATTGCATTATTAATCTTAATAAATGCATCTTTTGTTGCTATTTGAATCATATCTTCAAGAATTTCTTTGTCTGCTTCTTCAATTGATCCAGCCTTAGTTATTTTTACATTTTTAATTACTCTTCCACCTGTAAATGTAACTTCAACCCATTCAGATTTGCCAACAAATTCCATCTTTTCTAATTCTTCTTTTTTCTCATTTATTTCTCTTTGCATTCTTTGTGCTTGTGCCATTATATTTTGCATATTCATACTATCACCTCCTCATATTAAACAATTTCTATTTTATCCCTATCAAATATATCGTCAATAATAGGTTCAGTTGTAATTTTCTTCCTTTTTGGCTCTTTTATTATACTATATTTATTACCATTTTTTATATTAAAAATATATTTACTCTTTTCTTCTTCCCATCTTTCATTGGAAACGAATATAATGCTATATTTCTTATGGTAATAATCACTAATTACTTTTTCAATTTCAGATAGCATATTATTTGCATCCATTGCTATTTGATTACTTAAACTTGAAAACAATATATATTTTGATGACGCCACTACTGGATTACTATCTACTAAAACTGATTTAACTTTTCCTTGTGATATTTCTGTTACATCTTTATAGTTACTTTTGATGCTTTGTAATTCAGACTTTTGAGCATCTACAAAGGAATTATTAATTCTAATAGACATAAGTTCTTCTAAATAGTCATCTTTATGTATCACTTCTTCATCTATAGTTTTATCTTCTTTTACTCTTTCTTCTTTTATTTCTTCATTAACCACTTTAGTTTCTTTATTATCTTTAGTAGATTCTTCCATATAATTTAAAAATATCATCTCTAATACTGTATATGGATTAACATTTACATTAATTTTAGTAATACAACTAGCTAATTCTAACATTAAATCTTTATATTCTTTAAATGATAATCTACTTAATTCACCATTAGATTTTATTTTCTTTGCTCTATTACTTATTTCATCAATTGTCTTTTTTATAATAGTTTTATAATCAATAGAACGATTTTCATAAGACTCAATTAAACCGCTAAGTATCTTAATATCGTTGTTTTCTATTGAGTCTAATAACTCATTAATTTCTTTTCTAGATATAGTCTTTATTTGTTTATCAACTATATCCACAGTAATTTTATCTTTATTTTTAGATAATTGATCTAATAAACTTAATGAATCTCTTAACCCTCCATCAGATAAATATGCTATTTCTTCTAGGGCATCATCTGATGCTTTAATACTTTCTTTTTCGCATATATCTTTCATTGTACTTACTAAATTATTGACTGATATCTTTTGAAAATCAAATCTTTGACAACGAGATAATATAGTAATAGGAACACTTTCAATATTTGTTGTTGCAAGAATAAATATAGCATGTGCTGGAGGTTCTTCTAGTGTTAACAATAATGCATTAAAAGCACTGGTTGTAAGCATATGTACTTCATCAATAATATATACTTTATATTTACCATTAGTAGGAGTTAACTTAACATTATCAATTAAATTTCTTATTTCATCAACACCATTATTAGATGCAGCATCAATTTCAATAACATCAGGATTTTCAACAAAGTTATTACAAAACTCACATTTTTCACAAGGTGATCCATCAATTGGATTCAAACAGTTTATTGCCTTAGCAAATACTTTTGCTGTGCTTGTTTTTCCAGTTCCTCTTGGACCAGAAAAAATGTAAGCATGAGAAATCTCATTGTTTACTATAGAATTTTTTAATGTCTTGACAATATAGTCTTGACCAATAATTGTTTCAAAATTATTTGGACGATATTTTCTATATAAAACTTTGTAATTCATGATGAAATCCTTTCCTCTTCCATTATATCATAAAAAGGGCTTAAATCATAATTATTTACGCATATTTTCAAAAAAACTTTTTAACATATTTTCGCAAATGTTATATTCTTCTTTGCGTACATTTGTTTGTATATATTTATCACTTTTAATTTTACTATTTTTATTTGGCAATATATAATGCACTTTATTTATTCTTGATTCTTCTATTATAGTTTTGCACATATCACAAGGCTCTAGTGTTACATACATTTCACAATCATCTAATCGCCAATCTTTTATTTTTTTCTCCGCTTTTAATATACTTAATATTTCAGCGTGTCCTATAACACTTTTCTTATATTGTCTATTATTATGTGACTTAGATAATAATTTATTATTCCTTATTATAATTGATCCAACTGGAATTTCATTCTTTTTATATGCTTTATAAGCTTCTTTAATTAATATATCTATATAATAATTCATAAATTCTCCTAAATAAAAAGCACACACAAATGGAGGTCAATATGGCTGCTGTCTTCCAACTCTGACCAGTTTATGACACATTTGTTGTGCAATATAAGATTAACATACTTATTATTTAAAAGCAAATGTATATATGTTTCACGTGAAACATTTTTTTATATTGCAAATTATCAAATTCTAAATAGTGAATACTTCAATTAAGAATGTTTCACGTGAAACATTCTTAATTGCTTTTACTTTTTGAATACACTTTATAGTTCAATGTTTCACGTGAAACATTGAACACGGCTATTTTTATTTAATCTATATATAAAAATATTTCCCGGGAAATAAAATAATACCAATTTTTTAAAATTGGTATTGCTTTGTGACTAATTTTAATGTTCTGGCCTTGCAAGTTTTTATCGTACTTTTAGGCTCTTTTAAAAATCAACTGCTTTGGGAAATAATTTCTTTAATGTTTCACGTGAAACATTAAAATCAAAATAAAAAAATATTTCCCGGGAAATATTTTTTTACATATTATTCATTATTTTCTTCGGTGCTTGGATCAATAATTGTAACTGTAGCAACTTTTTGATCATCTTTTAAAGAAATTAATCTTAATCCTTGGGTAACTCTTCCCAATAATGATATTTGTGATACTGGTAATTTAATTGTAATACCTACATTTGTCATAATAATTACTTCTTGATTTTCATTTACAAGCTTAGAAGATACTAAATTACCATTCTTTTCTGTAACATTAAGTGCTAGTACACCTTTGCTACCACGTTTGGTTTGCCTAAAGTCAACTACTTTAGTTCTCTTACCATATCCTTTGTCTGTTGCAAGTAAAATTATTGAATCATTATCAACAACTTCACAACAAATACAATTTCCACCACTTAAGTTAATTCCTCTTACACCAGATGCAGTTCTACCCATTACTCTGATTTCATCTTCTGAGAATTTAACCATTCTTCCTTTATCGCTACCTAGAAGAATCATATTATTACCAGTTGTTTTCTTAACATCTAGTAATTCATCATTATCTTTTAGATTAATGCATATCTTACCAGATGCTCTAATATTATCAAATTCAGATAATAATGTTTTCTTAACAGTTCCATTCTTAGTTGCAAATAACAAATATTTGTTCGCGGTGTCGTTATTGCTAATTTTAATTATAGAATTTATCTTTTCTTCCTTATCAATTTGTAGAAGGTTAATAACCGGAAGTCCCTTAGATTGTCTGCTATATTCTGGAATTTCGTAGCCTTTTAATCTATATACCTTACCTTTATTTGTAAAGAACATTATATAATCATGTGTTGATAAGTTAATTATTTTTTCAACATAATCTTCATCATTAGTTGTTACTCCCTTAACTCCAACTCCACCACGATTTTGAACTTTAAATGTATCTGTTGTAGTTCTCTTTATGTAACCTTTATTAGTTAGAATTACCATTACATCTTCTTCTGGTATTAAAGATTCATCTTCAATATATTCAATTGCAGTCATATCAATCTTAGTACGTCTTTCATCAGAATATTTGTCTTTGATTTCTAATAATTCTGTCTTAATTATTTCTAATACTCTTTCTTTAGATGCTAGAATAGCACGATAATCTTGAATCTTTTCTAGTAATTCTTTTAGTTCTTCTTCAATCTTAGCTCTTTCTAGACCAGTTAAACGACGTAATTTCAATTCTAGAATGTTATCAACTTGAATTTCAGTAACATTATATCTAGACATTAACTTTTCTTTAGCTATTTGATCAGTTTCAGAATCTCTTATTATTCTAATAAAATCATCTAAATTATCTAGAGCTATCTTATATCCTTCTAAGATGTGTACTCTATTCTCTGCTTTTGCAAGTTCAAACTTAGTTCTTCTTATAATAACTTCTATTTGATGATCAATGTATTTTGAAATTATATCTTTTAAACATAAAGTTTTAGGTACTCCATTATCAATCATTAAGAATATAATTCCATAACTAACTTGGAAATTAGTTAATTTATATAGTTTATTAAGAACAACTTGAGCATTTGCATCTTTTTTAAGTACAATTGTAATCTTAATTCCGTCTTTAAAATCAGTATGATAATCAGATATACCATCAATAATTTTATTATGAACAAGTTCAGCTACCTTATTCTTAAGCTCTTTAGTATTAACACCATATGGAACTTCTGTAATTACTATACTATTATGTGTCCCATTTTCTTCAATTTCAGCTTTACTACGGATAGTTATTGTTCCTCTACCAGTTTCATAAGCCTTTTTAATCCCACTATTTCCAAGAATTATACCACCTGTAGGAAAGTCTGGACCTTTAATATATTCCATTAATTCGGTACTTGTAATCTCTGGATTATCAATATATGCTACACATCCATCTATTACTTCTCCTAAATTATGAGGAGGAATATTAGTAGCCATTCCTACTGCTATACCCATTGTTCCATTTACTAAGATATTTGGAAATTTTGATGGTAATACTGTTGGTTCTTTTCTGGTTTCATCGAAGTTTGGCATCATTTCAACAGTGTCTTTATTAATATCTCTTAATAATTCTAGAGATATCTTAGATAAACGTGACTCAGTGTAACGATAAGCTGCTGCTCCATCACCATCTATATTACCAAAGTTACCATGTCCATCAATTAACATGTATCTTTCATTGAAATCTTGAGCAAGTCTTACCATAGCTTCATAAATTGATGAATCTCCATGAGGGTGATAAGCACCCATAACATTACCAACAGTTGTAGCACATTTTCTATGAGGTTTATCTGGTGTATAACCATTTTCATACATACTCCATAAAATACGACGATGAACAGGTTTTAACCCATCTCTTAGGTCTGGAATAGCACGAGATGTAATAACACTCATTGAATAATCTATAAATGATGATTTTATTTCATCAACTATGTTATTTTCAATTAAGCTGTCTCTTTCATGGAAATCTCCACCAAAATCTTTTGGTGTTTCTTCTACTTCTTCAACATTATTTATTTTATTTTCTTCATTATCCATTAATTATCCCCCTTACTATATATCTAGGTTTTGAACGTATTTAGCGTTTTCTTCAATAAACTTACGTCTTGGTTCTACTTCTTCACCCATTAAGCATTCAAATGCTGCATCTGCTGCAACACAATCATCAACTGTTATTCTTTTTAATACTCTTTTTTCAATATCCATTGTTGTTTCATAAAGCTCTTCTGGGTCCATTTCACCAAGACCTTTCATTCTTGTAATTTCTGCTCTATTTTTTTCTGTTTCTTTTAAGTTATTTAAGTATTTTTCTTTTTCTTCCTCAGTAAGTACGTATTTTCTTGTCTTACCATGCATTATTCTAAATAATGGAGGTTGAGCTGCAAATACATGTCCTGCTTCTACTATTGGTCTAAAGAATCTATAGAACAATGTTAATAATAACACTCTAATATGAGCACCATCAACATCGGCATCGGTCATTATTACTATTTTGTCATATCTTAACTTAGATAAATCAAAATCTTGACCAATTCCTGTACCAAATGCTGTTATTATTGATCTTATTTCTTCATTTGATAAAGCTTTATCTAATCTAGCTTTTTCAACATTTAATATTTTACCTTTTAATGGTAGGATTGCTTGTGTAATAGAATCTCTACCCTTTTTAGCAGAACCACCAGCTGAATCCCCCTCGACTATAAATATTTCAGATACACTAGGATCTTTACTCTTGCAATCAGTTAACTTACCAAAAAAGTTTCCAACAGATAAATCACTCTTTCTTGATGCTTCTCTTGCTCTTTTAGCAGCATTTCTAGCATGACAAGCAAGAATTGCTTTACTTATAATTGCTCTTGCTTCATCTGGATTTTCCATTAAGAATCTTTCAAATCCTTGAGCAAACACACTATCAGCTAACTTTCTTACTTCACTATTTCCTAATCTTCCCTTAGTTTGTCCTTCAAATTGTGGATTAGGATGTTTACAAGAAATAATCATAGTTAAACCTTCTTTAACATCATCACCAGTTAAAGATTCATCTTTTTCTTTTAATAAATTAACTTTTCTAGCAT
>JAEEGL013261025.1_pt1 | contig 36382 bp, 36 predicted proteins | sample 9134231 | NCBI WGS metagenome assembly JAEEGL01 (sample SAMN16246548, study PRJNA631951) | gut metagenome | biome: gut microbiome; feature: rumen; material: fiber-attached | host: Bos | place: Iran: Karaj | collected 2018-10 | reverse complement strand
GATCAACTCCCTTTTATAAACTGTTGATTATATTATACTTTTTCGGAATAAAGCTTACAATCGACGATGTGACGATTTTCGCCCATATTATTTGTCTATATTGATGCCGGCAAGTTCGAGATTTTCATCATCGTAAAGCGGCGGAACGAGGGTTTTCGCCCTCTCCTGCTCAATTATCTGATGATACGCCCGCAAAAAAATATATCCGTCGATAAGTCCCTTTTCATAATTTGAAGCGGCTTTTATAACACGGTTTTTGCCTTCAAATTCTCCGCGGTAAAACTCAAAATCCATAATATTGCCGAAAACTTCGCGGAACAGCGAGCCGTCTCCCAAAAGAGTGCAGCCGAAAAAAGCCATATCGGTACTGTCGCCGCATTCGCCGTCGATATAGAGCTGCCTTCTGTCTTCGGGTATGGAGTTGTCAAGAAAGACATACAGTGCAGGCACTTCATCGCCGTAAAAATTGTATCTTTGATAAGGATCAAAAAGGACATCCCCTTTTTTGAAAGGAACGGGAAAATCGAAGAACATGGCTTCAAACGCAAGCAGAATATCCTGTTCCTCCTCCGTTAAACAGTTTTCCCAAAAGTCACCCGAACACCATCGGCTCTCCCTGACCGGCTCGAGGTTGTGATTGAGCAGCAGGCAGCACTGCGAAACTTCGGCAACGGGGTCAACAGGGAGTCTGCCGATTTCATACAATTCACAGCAATCGGGACCCGACTCGTTTTTAATATATTCCAGGGCTTTGTCAACCGAAGAAAACGCTCCTTCGGGCAAAGAATAATATCTTTCATCAACACCCTTAACCGTGTAAACGCAGCCCTCACCGTTATAAAACCATTCAAGGAATTTTCTTTTGAGAGCCATATAATCGCGCAGAAAGGCGTGAAGGCTGCTGTAGCCGGAGCGGAGGAGGCGCTTCTGAACCTGAGTATCGGGCATGGTTTCAATAATCTCCTCCCAGCAGTCGCACTTCTTTTCAAAACTCAGGATGTTGTTGGCATAAACAAGCCACGCCGCCTCAACGGGTGTGGGCTTATAGTCAATTTCCTCCCAGTATTCTCTTATGCTTTCGGAATTGAGCAGATCGGTAAAAACCATTTTTTCTCCTTTATAAATTCAGTTCTTTAACCTTTTTCATCAGTTCTTCGGGAGTTCCGATTTCTTCTTTGTTTACAATCTCCCACACCTTGTCGCCCTTTTTGTTGTCGCCCTTTATGAGAGCGGATATCTCCCTGTAAATCTCCTCGTTTTCGCCGAGTCTGCCGGTGAATTTATGCAGGCGGTAGAGCGGGGATACAATCGGAAAATCGGACATATATTTTCTCAGCCAGAAATCCGCGTGTTTTACCGCCCCGCAGTCATACTTCCCGTCATCATAATACAGAGCAAGAATACTGCAGCAGTCCCACGGTTCGCCGTTATAGACTATAAGCGCGGTTAAGGGCGGAGCGAAAGGAGTGCAGTCAATACGGGCTATGTCTCCCGTTCTGAACGGGGTTTCAAGATTCAACTGACTGCACTCAAAAGAGTAATCGCGGTTGTCCCTGTCCTTCTCGGGAATGAACGGAGCGAACCAGCATATACCCTTTTTGTAAATATGGTAATAAGTGCATTTCTGTATAAAGCCGCCGCTGCCGTCGGGCGCCCATTTTTCAATGACATCCCAGGTGAGAGACTGAGCATTTGTCTCCTCCTCGATTTCGTCAAGAGCAATGGTTTTAAGCAAATTTTCAAAGTTTGCGGAAGGCCATGACGAACCTCTCTCTATATTGCGACATTCATTATCCGGCCATTCATCGTGAACAATGAATATTTCGCCCTCACGGCAGTTATGAAGCCCGTCTATGGCGTTTTCAAAATCCTCAGCATAATTATTAAGCTTTTCGTACAGGTCGCCGTCGGCTGTTCCGGCAAGTTTTTTGAGAATTTCATATTTTTCATAAATATTCATTTCGGGCGTACCGATAACAACCTCGGCAATGCCGTGTTTTGTCAGGCGGTTTTCCTTTTTCTTATAAAACTTTTTCATAGCCGCGGAGGAAAACGCCCTGTCAACAATGCCTACATACTCGCTGTCGGGAATTTCTTTTACCGATGTCTTCTCCTTCTTGCCGGGCATATACTCAAAAACATAGGTGGCAATTCCGTTTCTCTCCGCCTCTTTTACGGTGAACCTTGTGCCCTTTGTATTTTCGCTTACGAAGCCGATTACCGCGCTGTCGGGAACTTCAATATACTCAATCATCCGGATATTTCTTTTTATTCCCGCGGATTTGCCGTATTTTTTCCATTCAGCGGGAAATACGGTAAGTTTATATCCACGCTCTTCCGCGTATTTTTCGCCGAGCATATCGCAGCCCTTACAGTGGCCGCTGACTATTTCAATCTCCTTATCCGTTCCTATTTGTGAAATGACGGAATCGCAAGACGCTTTGAGATATTCGTAATCGTCAAAATGTCTGCCGCCGCAGATTATTATTCTCATTGTGTTTTCGTTGCTCATTTTTCTCCTTTCAGCAAAAAAACAATCCGATATATTCCAGGGTGAAGCATTCCCCGCCGTTTTCGCAGAGGCGGCGGTAATCCCATTTGCAGCCGTTTTCCTCCCTGACGGGACCCGCGGCAAGGCCTTTGGATTTCATATACTCCTCGAATGTGTCAAAGCCCTTGAGGTCAATGCTGTTTTTATCGGCGAAAACTTTGCGGTACTCCTCATCCTTATACCACTGCGTTTTAAAGGAAATGATGTTTCCGTCATCCAGAACACAGCTGCAGTTACAGTACTTAAAATCATAAAGATCCCCTTCTTTATAATCCGTAAACCCGCCGCGTTCGTCAGCCGCTCTGATTCCCGTGATGTGTTTTTCAACACCCGAATAAAGTTTTTTTACATCGATAAACACTTTTTCGGCGGACGCTTTTGAAAATCCGTTTTTTTCATTCATAATCTCTTCCTCCTCAATGCTCGCTGTAATCATATCTGATTAAGTTATTCGTAAATATTCATCTCGGTTCCTTTTTAATAACAGATTCCCGGCATATAACCCTGTGCTTCCGCCGGGTAGACAGATTAAACAAATTAATCCTCCGAAGCTTTCGGCAGCGCGCTGTTTTGTTGAATATTCCTTCTGACATTAAACCTTTATAAATAACGGATAACAACAGGAATAACGGAAAACTCATACTCTGAACATCAACAATGCCTTTTATTCGATTTGAGAAGCGCACTGACGGGATTTATTCTTTATCAAATATCAATTTCAAACTCGGCTGTGTTGTTGACGGCATCAAGAGCAAGCTGAAGCTTTGCAAGTGTGTCGGCGGTGGTCTGATATTCTCGCTCTGCGGCCGCAATATCATAATTCGCATAGCGGTAATCTATAAGGCCGACACTTGTTTTACCATAAGAATCAACTCTTTCTTTGGGCAGAGCCGACTTAAGGCTGTTGAGACGCGATACATCCGCGGTCAGTTGCGGCATATATACAAGCACCTCGTCAACGGTCATATTGAAGCCCGGCACAACAGTGTTGGTATTGAATACATTCAAGGCGTGCTTTATTTTTCTTATCTTTTCTTCAAGTGCCTTCTTTTTTGCCGCGGTTTCTTCAAAGCTGTAAGCGGGCCTTACGCTTTCCGGATCTTCGCCCACGGCGGCAACAAATGTGCTCACCTTGTTTTCAAGCCTGAGCAGGTCATTCAGTTCATTTGTAAAGTTTCTGAGTATTTTGGCTGCCTGCGCCGATGTTACTTTCATAATCAATTCCTCCGTTATTGTTTATGGTTTTCTTTATGCTGCTGTTATAAGCTGATTTGCTTGAGTTTTATTTAAACCAAATACAGCCTGTTGTCCTGATTCGTCATATTCCCGATATCCGTTTTCGGTTACGACAATTCCGTATTTTTCGCTCAAATCCTTAATTGCCATCTCAATTGCTTTTTCCACATGATAAATACATTTCAGACTCTCAGGCTGAACATATCTTATATCATCCCCGGACAAATAATCTCCGGATCTGTATACCGCATCTTTTTCTTTTAATTCCCGCAACCGGTCTTTCAATATGTCAAGCCTCATTTCAAGCTGACGCTCCGGCGGAGGATAACTGTAATCTTCGTGATCAATATCCAACATTGAAAAATATCCCATAATTCAATTCTCCTCAAACAGTTTTAAAAACTCATCAAATGTAATTGCCTCTTCGCCCGCGGGCGCGGCGTCAACTCCGGTTTTTGTATGGGGGTTCAGCTGATATTTTCATAGCCGCGGAGGAAAACGCCTTGTCAACAATGCTTTCATACTCGCTGTCGGTAATCTCCCTTACCGATGCCTTTTCCTTTTTGCCGGGCATATACTCAAAAACATAGGTGGCAATTCCGTTTCTCTCCGCTTCTTTTACTGTGAACCTTGTGCCCTTGGTGTTCTCGCTGACGAAGGCAATAACCGCGCTGTCGGGAACTTCGATATACTCAATCATCCGGATATTCCTTTTTATGCCCGCGGATTTGCCGTATTTTTTCCATTCGGCGGGAAATACGGTAAGTTTATATCCGCGCTCTTCCGCGTATTTTTCGCTGAGCATATCGCAGCCCTTACAGTGACCGCTGACTATTTCAATCCCCTTATCCGTTCCTATTTGTGAAATGACGGAATCGCAGGACGCTTTGAGATATTCGTAATCGTCAAAATGTCTGCCGCCGCAGATTATTATTTTGAAAGTGCCGTTGCCCTTCGTTTTATTTTTCATTATCACACCTCATCCGAACGATATTTCAACATAACGCAACCGGAAACTTTTTTCTTTGCCGTCGGTTCCGCGATATTCCCATTTTCTGCCTTTTTCATCTTCAACATAATTGTATGTAAAAAGGCCCTTCGATTTCATATACTCCTCAAATGTCTGAAAGCCCTTGAGATTGATGTAATCTCTGGCTGCCGTAATTACCCTGGCACCGTAATCCTTATACCATTCTTCACGAAAAACGATTATGTTGCCGTCATCCAGCAGACAGCTGCAGTTACGGTAATCGAATTTTTCAATGTCGCCTTCGCTGTATGGCTTGAAATCGCCGTAATCACCCTCTTTTCTGATGGCGGTTATGTGCTTTTCGAGTCCGGCGAAGAGTGCTTTTACCTTTGTAAACAGCGCATTGAATTCTTCCATACTGTTAAAGGATGGCATCTGCGGACCGCTTTTTGTATCCGCCTCTTTTTCATCGCTTTTTTTACTCCGGGTTGCTCTGAGGGCTTCTGTTTTTTTAATGTCTTCTTCACTTAATGAATAGCGGCGGATTATCAGTTTGCTTATTCCTTCATATCCGTTTTCAAGCGAATAGAGAAAAAGCGAAAACAAGCGCGGTTTCAATATGTTCACGGTTTCCCTGACATGATTTTCAAGCCACGGGCAGTGCTTAAGAACAATCTCTCTCTGCGCCGCGGTTGCGGGGATGCTTTTTCCGTCTTTTCGCTGCAGATGCCCGAAATACCATGTGAAAGGAATCCCCTTCGGATATGAGAAAGGTGTCTGTTCTTTTTCACTCATATAAAGAACTCCGTTTTCGCTTAAACGGAAATACTCTTCTTCATCCCCGTTTTTATAAAACAGGTTGTAATCTTTCAATGCCTGCTCACGGTATCTGCTTGCCGAATAAGCGTTTCTTCTGTCCTTGTTGATGTTGTCACTCATTGTTTTCCGCCTCCTCAAACAGTTTTAAGAATTCGTCAAATGTAATCGGCTCTTCGTCAGCGGGAGCTGAGTCGCCTCCCGTTCTTGTGTGCGGGTTCAGAGTAATATTTTTATATGTGCGGTTCATCATTGCGAAGCACGGCCAGTGCCCGAGCCCGTAGCCCGAATTACCCAGTAATTCGTATGAGACGCTGTCTTTGGTTACGGCATACCGCCTGTTGTATTTTTCCGGGAGTTTCGGCAGAACCCTTTTGCCCGTAAGCTCCGTAAGGCGTCTGCAGTCCTGCGCGGCGGCAACATTGTAATGCAGTTTTATTTCAAGAGCCAGGAGCTCGTCTCCCGTTCTAAGCGCGGCAAGGTAAAACGGGTTCTCTTTGATGGTTTCTTCGTTGGGGCGGCTGCAAATTTCAAACATTCTGTTGCTCTTACGGTCGCTTTTTCCGCGGTAATAAAAGCCGCTCATTGCGCCGAAGATTCCGCCGGTACTTATTTCGGTGATTCCGCCGCAGTCGGATTCTTTAACAATCCTGCCTTTGTCTGCAATCGGTTTTTCAATATAAACAACATAATCAATATCTTTTATTTCAATTTTTTCATAATCTCCGGTTTTCGCCTGTTCAACAGCTTCATCAAATGCGGATACGGCTTCTTTTACCGCCTGCATGGCTTTCTGACAAAGCCAGAGCTTTTTGCCGGAACAGTCATCTTTTTCAATAAATTCCGCGCCTTTTTTGTATGTATAGGTTCTTACTCCCCTTTGATGTATGCTGCAGTCAATAAAATATGTGCTGTATCTTTTTTCACTGCACTCACATTTTTTTATTGCCTCAATATAAAGCTTTCCGTCTTCAAAGTATTCATTTTTGTTTTTTAAGTATTCTTTCATATTGTTCACCTTTTTTCACATATCTAAAAAGCATCTGTAATGTCTGCTTCTGTCATATTTAACTGCCGTTTCCGTTTCGGTGCCGAACGCTTTTTTTATCTCTTCAATATGGCTTTCGGGGATGTGCGGGCTCATATAGATAACTGCCGTGCCGTCCTTTTTTATAACCGCCCTGCCCCGCGGATAATAATCAAACGGCTTACCGCAGCCCTTCGGCTTTACATAATCCCAGAGTTTTTCGTGGTTGTAGGTTCTGCCGGATTTGGCATACGCTTCGGGATATTTTCCCTTCTCAAAAGGGAAGGCGTAAAGTTTTTCGCCGATAAGCCAGAAGACGCCGTCAGTCTGTTTCATAAGTTTTTTCTCCGTAAAACACTTCCATATCATCAAGCCGCAGCAGCGCGGGACCTTCGCCGTAAGCCGCGCCGGTGTCAATATTTATCCAGGTGGGGGTTATTATGATTCTGCCCCTGTATTCTTCACCGTAAAGGGAAGTCGGAGTGTGGCCGAGAATGACGGTTTTGGTTTTGAAGTATTCGTCGGTCATTTCGGGTCTGCTCCACAAAAGGTCGTAACCGTCATAATCATAAAGTCTTCTGTGGCTTTTGAAATCCTCAAGCCCGCCGTGAACAAACACGAACTTTCTGCCGTTCACTTCGGTTTCGTCATAACAGGGCAGTTTTTCAAGATAACCCATAATGTGCGTGAACTCACCGGAATCCTTTTCCCTGAGTTTTTCGAGGGTTTCGATTGTGACCGCTCCGCCGTTATAAAGATAATCGTCAAGGGCGAGCACATCGTCCATACGAAGACCGCGGCTTTTATCGAAAATGCCCTTGCAGTCAAGCAGCATTCGCTCGTGGTTGCCCATTATCATTTTCACATTCTTCTGCCGTATTATCCAACTGAGCATCTCCACGCCGCCGTCGCCGCGGCGGTCAATCACATCGCCGAGAATATAAAGCGTGTCGTTCTTTGTGAATCCCACGCTTTTCAGAAGTTCTTTAAATGCGGTCAGCGGATATCCGTGCAGATCCGAGCATACATAAATCATTGCTTTCGCTCCTTTCGTTTTTTTCGGGTGCCTTTATCTTTCATCTGCATTATATATCACCGGATGTCCCGTTTTTGTCCCATTCGCCGAATTCCAAAAAAATTTCGTGATATTCACAAAAAAAGAAAAGCATGTGCCGTTTTTGACACATACCTTATAGTATTATTGAATTGAAAACAATAAAGAAAGGTGCTGATTTTTATGGGCAAAACAAGAATTATAGTCGCGGGCGGAAGGGATTTTGACGATTACGCCCTCATGAAAAAATCGCTTGACGAAATAATTAAAAATTATGAGGATGTTGAAATTGTATCCGGCCACGCGAAGGGCGCGGATCTGCTGGGCGAGAGATACGCCGGTGAAAACGGCATCCCCTGCGCCGTCTTTCCCGCGGACTGGAAGAAACATCCCATAAGGGCGGGGTTTATGCGCAATTCGCAGATGATAGATTACGCCCTTGAGGAAACTCCGGCGGTCGTCGCCTTCTGGGACGGCGAGAGCCACGGAACAAAGGACACAATCGACAAGGCAAAAGGCCTGAATATCAATGTAATAATAATTGATTATCAAAAGAAAACAAAGGAGTGATAATGTGGATTTAAAAAGATTCATCAATTCACGGGCGGTATATGAATACTGGCAGGAAATCGGCTACACGCCCGATTCGCTCGGTGCGGCGTGGCTTGTTTACAATTCAAAAAAAGCAACTTTAAATGAGCAGATTGAGGCGTGGCGTGAGATAGCGCGGACTATGCCGGATATGAAAATACCGCGGATAGACCGGCAGACTCAGTATGATTCGCTTCACGCCTTCCTGAAGGATTATTCGGATATACTTTTACGCTTTATTGCCGGGTTTTACGAGAGCGACGCTCAGAGCATCTATGTTGTGCAGGAATACTGTGAAGGGCGTTTCTATGACGATGAGGCAAACCTGCTTGTTTTCGGCTCAATGGATGAGATTAAAAATTATTATAAACAAGACGATGACCCTCCGCAGTTTTACAAGGTTGTGAAAAAGCGGTTTGCAGAACGGTTTGGCCCGGAAATACTGCTGAACGGTGATTTTGAACCGGTTTATTCCTCTTACTGGGTTCTCTGCCTTGAGGATGAAGAGGAGTGTGATATTGAACTTGCCTTCAATAATCTTTTCTGCGATTTTCCCGTTCCGTTTAAAAAAGGCGACATAGTGTATATTCCGGCGTTGGACGAAGCCGACACGGAGCACACGCTTGGTCCGACGGTTGTAATAAACGCGGATTACAAAAGGCACAACAAAAGGAGCATTGAGTACTATGACAGCTGGGATATGGACATTTACGGCTGCACCCTTGACCCCGGGGGTTTTCTTTTCAGCGAAACATTCGGGAATTATATGGATATGGAATATTATAAAGGCGGCTTTGACAGAAAACTCGAAATCATCCGCCTTGTTTCCCTGTTTCTGCTCGGCGAAATAAACGCCGACCTTTTCGCGAACTCGTATTTTATTCTGCAGCTTAAAGACGTTATAAAAACCGCGATGCCGTTCGGTTATTCGGACGAGACGCTCTACTCACTCGGACTTGTTGAGGAGGATGAGTAAAAAAGAAAAACTGCCGTCCGGGGGCGGCAGTTTATTTTTATTATTCTGTTTATTATTTGAACATAGCGAAGATACCGTCGTGATAATAGATATCATAAATGAAGGCAAACGCCGGCATAATCAGATTGAACAGTCTTATGAACGGGAAGGCGAGTGTGTCGAGAAGTTTGTCGGAATCGGAAATCGGATTTTTTTCAACGGTCTTTTCACGCGCTTCGCCGAAAAGCCCTTCGGGCACCGAGGTAATGAACACCTCGGGCTGCTCAACGCCGAGAGCGTAAAGGGCGATGGCTGAAACATCGCGGTTGTGGGCGCTGTCCACAATCAGCCCCTTGTTTACGGATTTGCCCGCGACGGCAAGAACGGCTGAACTCTCCTCCACTGTCTGACCGCCGTGACCGTTCTCTGTTTCGCCGTGGTCGGCAACAACAATAAACAGACTGTTTTCCATAAGTCCTTTGCTTTCAAGCGCGTCATAAATCGTGCCCAGGCGCTTGTCGGCTGTTCTTACGGCTTCGTAATACTCGTCGCTGAAGCCGCCGTAGGTGTGCGCGGCGTGGTCAACCTCATCGAGCTGAACAAACATAAGCTCGGGAGCGGAGCCGGAAATGTTGTTGAGAATCTCGTCAACAACAAGGGTGTCCGTAAAACGGTTGACCTTTTTGACATCTATATCGTTTTCAATAATGCCGTAGTTGATGTTCGGCCAGTGGCAGATTGAAACGAGTCTGGCGTCGGGCATTGCCTGACGGGCGTAATAGAAAATGCTGTGGTATTCATCCTGCGAGGTGTGGCGGTTCTCCTCGGTGGAGCCGTTTGTCATACCGTGTGTTTCGTAGTCAACGCCGAGAAGAATAGAGCCCCAGTTCTGCGCACTGGTGGTGATATATTCCGTATGGGCGTTGTGGATGTAGGCGTTGTCGGCGAAGATGCGGTCAAAATTGGGCGATTCAACCTGCCCAAAAGCGGCGCCCGCGCCGTCAACCCCTATAATGAAAACGTGCTCGTACTCACCGAAACCGGACTTCTGAGTGTCCGCGGCAAAAACGGGAAGAGCGCAGCAAATAACCATAGCGGCGGCAAGAAGCAGTGAAATTGTTTTTCTCATTCTGTTTGTCTCCTTATCTGTTTTACAAAAGATCGGTTTTATTATAGCAAATATTTTACACCCGGGCAAGGTCTTTAAAAGATTTATTCGGGTGTTTTATCAAAGAGCGGTTCATATTATAAAAACGGACATTCCCGAAATGAGAATGTCCGTCAAGTTTTATCTGAATGATGCTATTATGTTTATCAAGAGCGACAGCGCTTTTATGCAGATTGCCGCGAAATTCACCGCGAGGGAGATGATGCTCGAAACATCGGTTCCGGAAGAGGCGGATGAGCTTTCGCCCGTCTGCGAGGTCGTGGTCTGGGTTGAGCCGGTGTCAACAGGTGATGTCACCGTCGCGCCCGATGAAGAATCGGCGAAATTCGGATGAATGCAGCCCCAGTAATCTCTCCAGCTGTATAAGCCCGTGTAGTGGGTTACGAAAAGCTGGCCGGACCAGTTCTGGTGATAGGTCGAGTAATCCGACTCGTAAATCGCCACATGACCCATTGTGCCGTTTGTGAAAACAAGGATGTCGCCCTTCTGGGGATGACCGCCCTGTGTGCGGGTCCAGCCCGCGGGCAGGGAGATTGTTGAGAACATATAGGCGGGAATATAGGGCGCCGTTTCACCGAGATAACTGTAATAAGCGCAGATGAGATCAACGCAGTAGCCCGCGCCGAAGCTTTCTCCGAGGTTTGATTTTACCCAGTTGATTGCCTCATCGCTTGTTTTGTTTGTTGCGGACGCGTTTAACGCGAGCGGGCACAGAAGCATCGTCACGCAGAGCGCGACAGCAATAAATCTTTTAAAAAACCTTTTCAATTTGTTCCTCCGTCGGCAGCGTATTAAAGCCGCCGTTATTGCCTTTTCATTTTTTTGTTGCCGTTATTATATCACAAATTTCAAAAATGTCAAATTTGTAACCAAATTATTACAAAAAGTTACAAATAATTCATATTTGTATTTTCATATGTTAAGCACCGAAGTTCCGATTGACACGGGCGGGCGGGTTTGATATAGTTGTTTTGGATATCTGGCGGGAGGTAATATGAATGAATAAAGTAATATTGATACTTGTTGACGGTATGAGACCGGACGCGGTCGCTCAGTGCAGCCATCCCTTCGCGAAGGAGGCGACCGAAAACGGCAGATATTTCAGCGCCGCTTCAACGGTTATGCCGTCGGTCACCCTGCCCTGCCATATGTCGCTTTTTCACAGCGTAACGCCCGACAGGCACGGCATTCTCACAAACACCTATGTTCCGCAGGTGCGCCCCGTTAAGGGCGTCTGCGAGGTGCTCAGAGCCGCGGGCAAAAAATGCGCCTTTTTCTATAACTGGGAGGAATTAAAGGATTTGTCGCGCCCCGATTCCCTCGCCTTCGCGAATTATGTTTCCGGGCACGTTTACGGCTATGAGGAGGCAAACAGAAGAGTCAGTGAAGCGGCGAAAAGTTACATTGAAAGCGACGCTCCCGATTTCACCTTTGTCTATCTCGGCAGAGTTGACGCCGCCGGGCACGACTGCGGCTGGATGAGTGACGAATATATGGAAGCGGTAGACCGGAGTTTTGAGTGCATTGAAACAATATGCAGAGACCTGCCCGACGATTACCTTGTTATAATCACAGCCGACCACGGCGGGCACGGCAGAAGCCACGGGAGCGACCTGCCCGAGGATATGACTATTCCCGTTATTCTGCTAAACAGCGGTATAAAAAGAGGCGTGCGCGAAGGCGGAAACATAATCGACATAGCGCCTACCGTTTGCAAGGTGCTCGGCGTTAAGCCGGACGGCGAGTGGGAGGGCAAGGCGCTGCCGCTTGAATAAAACAGTAAAAAAGGACTTGAGGCAAAGCCGCAAGTCCTTTATCTTTTTAACTTTTATCTTTCATCCATCGGTATATATTTACGGTGGTCGCTGACGCTCATATACGCGGGGCGGATTATTTTGCTGCCCGAAAGAATCTCCTCAAGGCGGTGGGCGCTCCAGCCCGCTATTCTCGAAATGGCGAAAAGCGGAGTGAAAAGTTCATCGGGTATGCCGAGCATTCTGTAGGCAAAGCCCGAATAGAAATCGATATTGGCGCTCACACCTTTATAGATTTTACGCTTTTTGCAGATTAAATCAGCCGCAAGGCGCTCCACAAGCGAGTAGAGACCGAACTCCTCACCGAGCCCTTTTTCGGTGCTCAGGCGCTCCACAAAGCCCTTGAGCACATCCGCCCTTGGGTCAGAGAGCGAATAGACGGCGTGACCCATTCCGTAAATAAGCCCGGTGTTGTCAAATGCCTGCTTTGAAAGGATTCTGTCGAGATAGGCGGTGACCTCATCCTCGTCGTACCAGTCCCTTACATTCGCCTTGATATCGTCAAACATTCTGACAACTTTGATATTCGCGCCGCCGTGCTTGGGGCCTTTGAGCGAGCCGAGAGCCGCTGAAACGGCGGAGTAGGTATCCGTGCCCGAGGAGGTCACAACGTGCATTGTAAAGGTGGAGTTGTTGCCGCCGCCGTGCTCGGCGTGAAGCATAAGGCAGGCGTCAAGCACGCTCGCCTCAAGCTCGGTAAAGCTGCTGTCGGGTCTCAGCATATGAAGAATATTTTCCGAAACGGACAGTTCGCGCTCGGGGGCGTGGAAAAAGAGGGACTGACCGTTTTTGTAATAGTTATAGGCGTGATAGCCGTAAACGCAGAGCATCGGGAAAACCGAAATAAGGTGAAGGCACTGGCGCAGAACATTGTCAACCGCTAAATCATTGGCGTTTTCATCGTATGAATAAAGGGTGAGCACGCTTTTTGAAACTGAGTTCATAATATCCGGGTTCGCGGCTTTCATAACGACATCCCTCACGAAACTGCCCGGCAGTTTGCGCATATCGGCGAGAAGAGTTCTGAAGCTCTGAAGTTCGTCCCTTGTGGGGAGTCTGCCGAAAAGAAGCAGATAAGCCGTCTCCTCAAAGCCGCTGTGGGCGGAGGTCATTGCGCCCGACACAAGATCCTTTATATTGTAGCCCCTGAAATAGAGCGAACCCTCGCACGCCGTCTTTACGCCGTTGATATAGACCGCGCTGTTGATTTCGGAAATCTCGGTAAGTCCGGTGAGCACACCGTTGCCGTTCAAATCCCTCAATCCGCGCTTTACATCATATTTCGTGTAGAGTTCGGGGTTTATGGATGTGCTTGAAACGCACTGCCGTGACAGAGCGCTTATCTGTTCGCGGTAGTTGTTGAAATCGAGCATTATCATTCTCCTTTAAGGGTATAAAAGTAAATATATTTTAACATAAAAAGCGGGTTCAATCAACAGCGGTGAGATTACAGATTAATTACAAAACGCGGGGACAGATGTCATCCCCGCGTTTTTATTTTTATATTTCAATTATATCTTTCCCCGAAATTCGGGCGAATATGAGCAGAATAAATGAGATGAATCTCGCGAAAAAGCCGCTGTCAACGCTGATTGTTACGGATTTTCCGGAGTTTGCCGTGTCAACCGGATTGCCCGCCGAATCCGTTATTTTCACAGTGAAGGTTCCGTCCGCTTCAAGAGGGTCGGTGACAAGGGTGCATTCTGTTTTGCCCTTCTCCCCCAGAGGAGTGTCGCCGCTGAACCAGCGTATATAATAACCGTCGGGCAGAACGCTTACCTTCGCTGTGATTGAAGCCCTGAAGCCGTAACGGATGTTTTTCCCTTCGGGAACGGTGATAACCGCCGAATTCAGCAGATACGCGTTGTGTGCCGCTTCGTCAACAGCGCCGCACAAATCGCAGATTCCGTCACCCTGAATATCGGTATGTGAAGGCGGAATTATTTCACCCGAGGCAAGTGTTTTTTCGCAATCGGGGCAGAACAGATCGCCCGAGTAGCCGCTCTGTGTACAGGATGGCGCGGAACAGTCCTTTCTGTAAGCGGGTGTGTGGCGGCAGGCGGTATAGATGTTTATAAAGGCATCGCCGCCGAGGGAATATGAATCCGCCCACTCCCCGTTTTCATCAATATAAAAGCTTCTGCCCGGTGATGAGGTGTAATTGAATCTCGCGCTGCCGCTGTTTTCGAGCGGGATATACGCCGCGCCCGAGTAAGCGGTGACTGTGACTCTCACACAATATGCACCATCAGCCGAAAGGGTCACGGGCGTGTCAAAAGCCACGCGGTGCCAGCCCTGAACAGCCGCTGCCGAGTTTGTGCGGGCAATCTCCTCACCCTGCGAGGGAGAGTCGGCGCCGGCAGGCATTTCATAAACGGTTACGCTTATATCCGTGTTATTGTTCACGGTATAAACTCCCGCTTCGAGCAGGTTTTCATCGGTGTTTATTTCAAATATTTCCGCGTATGTCGCGCTCGGCGACCCGTTTATTTCAAGAGCCGTTTCGTAGGGCGCTCCGTTATATGTGTAGATATAATCGTAATCCTTTTGCTTTACGCTGTAGCCGTAAAAATCGACAATTGACGGCTCGCAGTAGGACACCCAGTAATAGCCGTCAACACCGAAGTTCTCACCGTATGAGCCCTTTACAAGCCAGGCGCCGTCTGTTGAGGGAGTGCGTCTGAAATATTCCTTTGAGAAATTGTCGTCCCAGCCGATGACGGTGACTATGTGATCCGCCCCGAAGGAGGCGCTGCCGTAATAATAGGAAACAGCCCTTTCGCCGCCGGGCAGTTCATATTCCCTGTAATAGCCGCCCGTTGAAGCGAAATAACTCATTGTCACGGCGCCGTGAGCGCTTATCCACTCCTTCACGGCGTCCATATCCCCGTCAAGCTTTACCGCTTCGCCGATTACAAGACCGTTGTCGGTATAGTAACTGTAGGGAGGATAATTGCCCATAAGGGAGGTGTCGTCGATATTCAGCGGGAAATCCTTTTCATCCGCTATTCCGCAGCCCTTCACAAGAGCGCCTACGGCGTAGTCGTCAAAGCCGCCCGAGTCAAAGGGATCGTTGTCCGTAATCTTTACGCTCTCGCCCGAGTTTACATCAATGTCAATTCCCGATTGAGTGTAAGCCGCCCACGCGAGGTGCGCCTCGGAAAAATCTGTATTTTCGAGAGTCGTGAAGCCCTTTTTGACACAGTCCGCTTCCAGCGCGCCGACCGCCGCCATCGCCCAGCAGAGGCCCGTGTTGCCCTGGTCCTTCACCGGCGTAATACAGCCGTAATCGCGGCTGTCGAACGAATCGGGCAGTGAGTTTTTGCTTGCGGTTTTTCTGCCGGGTTTACTCGAAGATATAGGAATATCCACCCTGCCGCCGTTTAAGTCGGCAAAGTGATAACTCATATTGTCATAGACTTTTACTGTTTTTTTCACGCCGCTTTTCGCCGATGAAGAGACCGAAACCGTCGGCAAAAACAATAATACGGCAAGCAGAGCGCAGACAGTTTTTTTCAAAAGAACCATCCTTTATCAAAATGCCCGCCTGAGGCGGGCAGAATTGTTATTTGCTTTGAGTTTTCGGCGTGTAGTCCATTTTCACATTGCTGTAATAGTCAATCGTGAAGCTTTCGCCGAGTATCATCTCATCGCCGTCAAAGCGTCTGCATTCGGCGTGGGTCACCTTAAGGCCCGAATCCGTTTTTTCAACGGTGAGAATATCCTTGCCGGCAAGCTCGTCCGTATCGGGGTCGTAGAGTTCCAGATTATAGACGGTGCCGTCCTCACTTATTTCGGTTGTGACAACTTTGTAGAGTTCATAGCCGAAAAGGGATTCCTTGAGCAGGTTGCCGATCGCGCTTTTCGCCCCGCCCGAAACGGTTGAGCCCTCTTCGGTGAGAGTGTAGATGTTGTCGTCATCGGGCGAATTCGAATAATAGGTGTGCGAGAAGGTCTTGTTGGTGTAATCGACAAGATGGTTGAACTCGACTGTGTCGCCGCTTAATCTGGCGTTTATTTTGCCGTTGCAGGACGCTTCGGTGTTCTGCAAATCCCGAACTATATAGGACACCATAAAGCCGCCCTCAAACGAGAGCATTTTTTCATACCGGGTCGCTTCGATAATTGACCTTGACTCCGCGTCCGCCGAGCCGCCGCCCGAACAGGATGAAAGGAGAAACAGGGCAAGAGCGATAATAATGGCAAATGCTTTTTTCATTTTCTGTCTCCGCAATCAGATTTGATTATTTTACAAAGAAGAATACCGCCGAAAGAACCTTCATCAGAACGGCGAGAAGTTTTGAGCCGATAACTGCGAAAACCGCGTCCGCCTTACTGATATCGCCGAGAGTGGTGAGGGTTGATCCTTCCTTGAGCGCCTGCTCGGCGAGTGTGTAGGTGAAGGTGCTGTAGGTTGAAAGGTCTTTTTCATCGAGATCAATAACACGCACTCCCCTGTTCATATGGTCGCCGTAGGAGTGGAAGGTGCAGCCCGCCGAATTGACTACATCTATGCCTTCAATGTTTAGCGTGTAGTTGTTGACATGGTCGTGGCCGGAGAAGATTGCCATAACATCGCCGGTTTCAACAAGAGCGGTGAACTGACCGTAATCGCGGTAGTTCGGGCAGGGATGCTCGAGCATAAAGCCCTCCTTGATACCGCCGACCTTGGGAAGATAGGTGTAGTATTTTTCGTTGCCGTCAATGTCCTCAAATGTGGCGGTCATATCGCCCATTGACGAGGGGGATTCAATGAAGAGGGCGTCATAAGCCTCCTGAACGACAATGTGCTGGAACATCATTGCGGGCACGCATTCACCGCCGTTTGCCTCTTTTAATTCGGCTGCCTTGTTTTTATACCATTCGATTTCGTCGGTATGAACGCCGTCGTAGCCCTTGTCCTCGTTTTCGTTGGGATAGTAGGCGTTTGAATCCATCATATAGAGATTGAAAGCGGGCTTGTCGGAGTTGCTCGCCGCTATGGTGAGATTGTGGGTACCCACACCCGTGAGAGCGGGTTCGGCGTCATAAGCGAGGCAGTAATCGCCGCCGTACTGCTGATAGAGCCCTAAAAGATATTCGCGGATGCCCTCGCTCTGACCGGTTTTGTCCTCCTGGCTTTCAAAGTGCTGCTGGTGGTCGTGATTGCCGAAAACGAGGGTAAAATAAGTTTCGTTTTCAACAAAGAGCGAGCAGAGTTCTTCAATAGCTGCCTCTTTATGCTCGGCGTCAGCCACGCAGTTGTCGCCGCCCAGAACAATGAGATCGGGCTTTAACTGAGCGAGCATTTCCTTAATGAACTCCTTGGTGGTGGCGTTGAGAGGATAAACATCCTGCACATCTGTCAGGTGAACGATTCTGAACTTGCCGTCCTGACTGAATTTAAGCACGGAGCCCTCGGCGCTGTCCGCGAAGACGGTGGCGGAGAAACTCATAAGAGCGAATATAACTGCGAAAACAACACAAAAAATCTTTTTCATATTAACTCCCCTTTTTTGTCAATCAGATAACATCGTCAACGGTTATTGCCATCATATCGTCCTTGGTGGGCGCGGGCATAGCCGAAACGCGCATTGCCTGGCGGGTGATGATGCTTTCAAAATAATTGCGGATATCGCGGGCGTTGGCGAAATTCTCGTTTTTGTTGAGCACCATCTGACAGATATTCTCTACAATGCATTTGAAGGTTTCATCGTCGTAGGTGTATTCGTATTTGCTGCACATCTTTTCGAAAATTCTTATAAGCTCATCGGATGTGTAATCCTTGAAATTGAAATATTTATTGAATCTTGACCGAAGACCGGGGTTGCTGTTTATAAATTTTTCCATAAGGTCGCGGTAGCCGGCGACAATAACAACAAAGGAATCGCGGTTGTCCTCCATCGCCTTGAGGAGAGTGTCAATCGCCTCCTGACCGAAGTCGTTACCGTCCTTGGCGAGAGTATATGCCTCATCAATAAAGAGCACGCCGCCCATCGCCTCGCGGATTTTATCCTGGGTTTTGTTAGCGGTCTGACCGACATAGCCGGCAACCAGATCGGAGCGGTCGCACTCAACGAGATGCCCCTTTTCGAGAATGCCGATTTCGCGGTAAAGCCCCGCAAGAATGCGGGCAACCGTGGTTTTGCCGGTGCCGGGATTGCCCGAGAATACGAGATGGAGCGAAACGGGCACGGACTGCATTCCGATTTCGCGGCGCATTTTCTGCATTTTAACAAAGCCGACAAGACTTTCGACATCCTTTTTGATTTCGTCAAGACCGACAAGGGCATTGAGCTCGTCCATAAGCGCCTGAAGGTTTTCGGGCGAGGGCTCTTTTATTTCGTATTTGTTTTTCTGCGGAGGGGCAGCGACAGCTGCCTGCTCCTTTTTGGCGGGCTTCTGAATACCGAGATAATCGGGCCAGTAGCGGCGCGCTAAACGCTTTGCCGAAACATCGTGCGAAGCGGCTATCTTTTTATCCGTGAGAACAAGGTAGCGTGATATGGCTTTGATAAGCCACACGCCCATACGGTAATAGTCCTCGCGGCTTGAAAGCACAAAACGGAAGCCGCCCCAGTTGCCGTTTAAGCGAAACAGATAAATCTCGTTTGTGCCGGGTTTGCCGTTGAGTATCAGATCATCCGCCGTGCGAAGCGAGCAGAACTCGAAAACCGTTGTGGTGCCGTCCGGCGCCTCGAAACTTACGGCGGGCTGAATTTCGTTGTTTATAAGCTCGGTCTGCGACTCAAGCATTTCGGACATTGTCGCCTGCATGAAATTTGACTTGTAGCCGTGGAAGAAAACATGCATTTTACCGTTTGACGAGCGGTCGGGTATTTCATCGTTGTAATCGCTCATATGTACAAAGGCGGCGTTTTCGAAGGTTATGTAGTTTGTGTCGTCATCGGGATCAATGCCGTATTTCTGACATATTTCATTGTCAACATAGTAGTCGTTGTAGCGCACCGCCTTATCCTTGAGCAGACCGTTGCGCCACATCAGATCCGACCATTTTGAAAGAAGGATAAGAAGATTGAAATCAAAAGCGACATCGATGACCATTGAAAAGGGACCGATATTGACGGTGTGGCTGTCGGGGTTCGCGGTTATATCGAAGGGCTTTGACGCGTAGTCAATGAGGTCGTAATCCTTGAAATTGCCTATGTAGTCGTCGAGATGGCCGTTGAAGAGGAACCTGTTGCGCGCGCTCATATAAAAGAATTTCTTGCTGCTGCCCAAAGGCAGATTGGCAAGGTCGAAAGTTTCGCCCGTATCGGTGTAGGTGCATCTGTTGGGAATGAAAAGATATAACTCCCTGCAATCCTCTCCGTTTACGGACTTGAAACTGTCGGACTTGCCGTTCGATTCAAGTATGAGTTCATTTAAAAGCGTTGACGGAATTTCGTCAACGTTGTAGTAATAGCGGTAAAAGCCGAATGTATCTGCTTTCATCGGTTCCCCCTAAGTATAGGCATAAACAGCCGAAAATATACGATATATAGTATATCATATATAATATATCATTTCAACTAAAATTTAAAATGATTTGATAAATTGCGCGAGTTTTCCGGCGCAGGCGGCGAGGTCCTCCTGTGCGCGCGGAAGAACCTGCTCAAACGGCAGGTGATTTTCGTTGGATTCAAACACGGTTGTAAGACCGTAATCCGACGGGTTTTCGATTTTTGAAATGCCCACAGCCGCCAGCACGGGAGCGGAGTGAGAGCGTGAGATGATGCCGTCTATAACCTTGCCCGAAAAACTCTGTGAATCGAGAGCGCCCTCGCCGGTGATAATGAAATCCGCGCTTTCGGCGAGAGAGTCAAAATTTATAAGGTCGAGGACTGTGTCGATTCCCCTTTTAAGTTCAGCGCCCGTGAAAGCGGAAAAGCCCGCTCCCATACCGCCCGCGGCTCCGGCGCCGCGCATATCGGAAATATTGATTCCGTACCGCCCGAGAACATCGCTCAGATGCTTAAGCCCCGAGTCGAGCATCGCTGTATCCTCATCCGTCGCGCCCTTCTGACGGGCATAGACATAAGCCGCTCCGTTTTTGCCGCAGAGCGGATTTGTTACATCGCAGAGAACGGTGATGTCGTATTTTTTGCCGAATTCAATCTCCGCAATATCGCAGAGAGTAGCGCCGACGGGCACAAATTCTTTTCCGTTTTTGTCGAGGAATCTTGTGCCGAGAGCAGCCGCCATGCCGCAGCCGCCGTCGTTTGTGGCGCTGCCGCCTATGCCGATAATGAACTTCTGAGCGCCGTTATCTGAGGCGTGAGCGATGAGTTCGCCCACGCCGTATGTGGTTGTATCCTTCGCGCTTTTCGGGTTTGCGAGGGGCAGGCCGTTCGCCTGGGCGGATTCGATAACAGCGAGGTCTCCGCATAAAAGGTACTCGGCGGCAACCTTTCTGAAATTGGGACCCGTCACCTCGCAGGCGATTCTTTCGCCGTTCACAATCTCGGCAAAGCAGTCCAGCGTGCCCTCGCCGCCGTCCGCTATCGGTATTTTCACGATTTCGGCTCCGGGGAAAGTTTCACTTAACCGGGCGCCGATTATATCGCAGACCTGCACGGCTGAAAGAGAGCCCTTGAAGCTGTCGGGAGCGATTATAATTTTCATAAAACAACCTTTAATGTTTTGATTTCAAAGGGTCTGAAGGTGAGATTTACGCTTCTGCCGTCAAAGGCGACGGGAACATCGTTTTCCTCCATAAGATTGCACTCGTAAAGCTCTTTGATGTTTTCGCCGAGAGTGAGAGTGCAGGGAGTTGTGCCGTTCCAGGTTTCGAACAGTCTGATAATAAGAGCGTCGCTGTCCTCAGCCTTCTTGACGGTTTCAATAACGATATTCTTTTTGTCAACACTCACGAGTGAATATTTTTCGCCGACGCCCTCCTGCGCGGAGTCAACCTTCACGCAATAGAGCGGAGCGTTGAGGCAGTAGCTTTCATAGACAACATCCGAAGTGCTGACATCGCCGCAGTGCGGATAAACGGCGTAGGTGAAGTTGTGGCGTTCCCTGTCCTGCAGATGGTTCGGGCGCTCCTGGCTCCTGAGCATTGAGGGTTTTATTGAGCCGTCCTTGACGGTCCAGCCGTATTTGCAGTCGTTGAGCACGGACACACCGAAGCTGTTGTCGGAGAGGTCAGCCCATTTGTGACCGCAGACCTCAAACTGGGCATAATCCCAGGTGGTGTTGCGGTGGGTTGTGCGCTTGATGTTGCCGAACTGGATATCGAATGTGGCCCTGTCGGCGTTTACATCAACCGGGAAATCGCCTTTGAGGAGCACCTTCCTCTCCTTCCAGTCAACATCGAAAAAGATGTCGATGCGAGCCGTGTGGGGATAGAAAATGTAATACTGATTTATTGTTGAAAGGTTTAATTTGCGGACGATTTTCACGACCGTGCGTACGGGACCCGATTCTACAACTTCACTGCTTTGAACATTGTCAATGTATTCAAATTTTTCACCGTAGTAGCACTTGATATCCCACGCCTCGTCGCTGTGGGGTCTGTCGTCATAGGCGATAAGTCTGCCCGAGACCTTGCCTTCGGGGAAGGTGTATCTGCCGCTCTTTTTGTGGTAGAGCGAGGAGATGTTCATATTACCGTCAAAGGCAAGTTTGTAGAACTCGTTTTCAGCCCCGTTGGTGTCCGCTGTGTAATCCGCCTGTGCCTTTTCGCCTGCGGAGTCAACGCGGAACGCCTTGAAGCCCTTTGAGGGCACACCGGGGGCGTAGAAAGCGAATTTGCCGTCGTAAGTTCTCTGCGAGGGAAGAACGCTTCCGTCCGAATCACGGACGGTAATATCGCCGTTCACGCAGTCGGTGATAACAACATCGCTTCTCTCAAAGCCGAGAGTGTTTTCAACAACAAGCGACTCTCCCGAGGTTGTCGCCCTTGAGGCGATTGCCTTTGAAGCCGCCGCGACGGTTTCCCTGCCTTCGGCGAGGAGTTTTTCATACTGCTCCTTTGAATCCTCATAAACCGCGGCTATGGAGGAGCCGGGGATGATGTCGTGGAACTGGTTTAAGAGAATAATCTTCCAGCCCCCGAGTATCTGCTCCGAGGGATAATCGTACTCTCCGAAAATGTTCGCAGTTTCGCAGAGGGTTTCCATATCGTGATAGAGGAACTCGCTTTTGCGGTTGTATCTCTTGTTGCGGGACTGGGATGTGAGAGTGCCCCTGTGGAATTCGAGATAGAGTTCACCCGCCCATTCGGGAAGACGCGGGCTTGAGCCGACATCCTCTTTGAGGCGGTCGAAGAACTTGCGCGAAAACTCTATTTGCACCTTCGGGCAGCCGGGCACGCCCTTGGCCATACGCACGCCGCATTCAAGCTGGCCCCTCGTGGGTCCGCCGCCGCCGTCGCCGTGACCGAAACTGCACAGAACATTGCTGTTTAAATCCTTGTTGCTGTACCTTCTCCAGCCGCCGATAACCATCTCGGGTCTCAACGCGGCATTGTAGGTGGTCATCCAGCCCCTGTTTTTGCAGTCGGAGCTCGGGATGAAGTGCGAAAGAATCTTTGTGCCGTCAATGCCCTTCCAGCTGAAGGTGTCAAACGGGAATTTGTCATATTCGCTCCAGGAAATTTTGGTTGTCATAAAGTAATCGATTCCCGCGAGCTTCATAATCTGCGGAAGCGCTCCGCTGTAGCCGAAAACATCGGGCAGCCAGAGTATTTTGTTGTCGGCGCCGAATTCCTGCCTGAAGAATCTTTTGCCGACAAGGAACTGGCGCACAAGGGACTCGCCCGAGACAACATTTGTGTCGGACTCAACCCACATACCGCCTTCGGGCTCCCACTGCCCTCTCTTAACTGCGGCTTTTATTTCCTCATAGAGTTCGGGATAATCCTGCTTTACGAAATCATAGAGCTGCGCCTGCGATGACATAAACCTGTAATCGGGATATTCCTTCATAAGATTTATGACTGTCGCGAACGAGCGCCCCGCCTTCTGCCTTGTCTGCTTTAAGCGCCAGAGCCAGGCGGTGTCGATGTGGGTGTGACCTATGGCGCTAGTTACGGCGTCCATACTCTCGCCGTATATGTTCTTCTCAATATAATCCTTCGCCGCTCGCACGGACTCCTTGAACACCTCGCGGTCGGGGTTTGAGAACTCAAGCAGGTTCGCGGCGTTGTTGAGATGCTTTATAATGTCGATTCTCGGTTTGTCGTCCGCGCCGTAAACATGGGCGCTCTCCCACGGCACGGCAAAATCGAAATAGAGACCTCTTATTTCCTTGTCGGGAACCTTTATTGAACCCCTGAGCTGAACGGGACCTCTGTAGCTCCAGTCGTCACAGTAGGCGCTCAGAAAAATGTCGAAACTCTCGCCGCCCCTGGCGGGGTCGCCGAGGAAGACATAGGTGTGGTTGTGGTCGATCGCCTGAACCATTCTGCCGTTTACATAGATAATGAACTGCTCGGCGCTTGTTTCCCAGGCTCTGTGGGGGTAGGGATTGAGTTCGTAGATAACCGGCATACCGTCAAACTCATCGGGTATGGTAACCGTCTGTTTAAAGCGGCAGTACTGCTCTTTGTAGCCCCAGAAATCGTCTTTTCCGAAGGGAGTCCAGTCGCAGCCGTCGGAATTCTGAGGAGTGCCGTCACCTTCGCAGAAGAGGAAATCGCCTGTGTCTCTCGAGTCGATATAAATACGCTCGGCAAGGGATTCCGCGATTTTCTTTATGCGGAAGGGCAGCATTTCCCTCTCGTTGTTTCTGTCAACAAAATCAATATCAAATCTCGCCATCCTTACCTCCCGTCAGTCAAGAAGAGACGCGGCCGCTTCATCGAGGAAAACGGTCACATCGGGGTGGGTCTGAAGGATTGACGCGGGACATTTCGGGGTGACTTCGCCTTTTATCATATCGCGAACCGCCTGCGCCTTAGCCGCTCCGGTGGCGATGAATATGATTTTGCGGGCTTTCATAATTGAGCCGATGCCCATAGTCATCGCGTAGCGCGGCATGGGAATATCGTCAAAATAGATTGAGTTTGCCTCAATCGTGGATTCGGTGAGTTTGATTTTATACGCTTCACCCGAGAACTCGTCGGCGGGCTCGTTGAAGGCGATGTGACCGTTTCTGCCGATGCCGAGCAGTTGGATGTCGATTCCGCCCTTGTCCTCAATCGATTTTCTGTATCTTTCGCTCTCCGCTTCGGGGTCGGCGTTGCCGTTGAGGAAGTCGATGTTTTCGGGCTTTAAATCGACCTTTGAGAAAAGGTTGTCATACATAAACATATAGAAGCTGTTTTTGTGTTCCTTGGGAAGGTCACAGTATTCATCGAGATTGAAGGTCTTTACATCCTTAAAGCTGACATTGCCCGCCTTGCACTGCTCTGCCATATATGTATAGGTCGGCACGGGGGTCGCGCCCGTGGCGAAGCCGAGCACGCAGGAGGGGTTGGCGTTTATGTAATCGACATAAATCTTACCCGCCGCTTCGCCTATTTCCTGCTCGTTTTTGTAAACTCTGATATCCATTGTCTGTCCTCCTTTTCGATTATTCAATTACAATTTCTTTATGACTCTCGGACGAATCGTAAATCGCCTGCATTATTTTTGAGGTTTCTATAGCGTAATCGATGTACGCCTGATTGTGCTCGCCGGTTTTTACGCAGTTTATAAAGGATTTTATTTCCTCGTCATAGAAGTTGTTGTGCCTTGACTCGGTCTGCATTGAGGTTAGCATGCCGTCCTTGGTGGAGTAATATGTAAAATCGCCGCAGTAGTTGAGTCTTATGCCGCCCTTTGTGCCCATAAAATCAATATAGGTTTCGCTCACGCCTATGTTCTGCGCCCAGGCGCCGTTGAAGCTTATTACGGGACCGTCCGTGCGGATTATGCCGACCACGCTGTCGTCAACATCATAGACTCCGTTTTTGTCGGCTGTGTCCTCAGCCCACATTGAGGTATATACATAATCTTTAATATCCTTGCCGAGTTTGCAGAACGCTTCGCCCGAGGCGGTAAGGGGCTTGGGCTCGCCGCAGCAGTAGAGAATGAGGTCGAGGTAATGAACGCCCCAGTCAATGAGCGCTCCGCCGCCGGACGCCGCCTTGCGGGTGAAATCGCCGCCTATACCGGGAATTGACCTGTGGGCGCGGAAGCTCGCGTAAACGTGATAGACCTCGCCGAGAGCGCCCTCGTCAATGAGTTTTTTGACATTGTTTACCTGAGTGCCGAAACGGTTGCAGACGCCGATGTTGAGGATTTTGCCCGTTTCGTGGGCAACCTTCTGCATTTCGAGCGCTTCGGAGAGTATTCTCGCCGCGGGTTTTTCGCTGAGAACATGCTTGCCCGCTTTCATAAAATCGATTGCGATAATCGAGTGAAAATCGTTGTGTGTGCATACGGAGACCGCTTCGAGTTCGGGGTCGCCGAGAATCTCGTGATAATCGTAAACCGCCTTGCCGCAGCCGTATTTTTCAACCGCCGCGTCAGCCCTTTCGGGAATGATGTCGCAGAAGTATTTGATGTTGACATCCGGCAGTTTGAGATAGGCGGGAATATGCGCGCAATTCGCAATTGACCCGCAGCCGATAACGGCCACATTGACTTTTTCGGACATAGAAATATACCTCCAATCAAAAATTACATATTCATTTTATCACAGCCGTAAAAAATGTAAATAAGTTTAGTAAAAAAGATTGAATATATTTTATTTATTTGTTATTATCTACCTGAGCGATACTCAAAATCTATGAAGAGCAAGGAGATATGATTATGGGCAGATTTCCTATAGGCGTAATTATCGACAGTTTCCGTACCGACACCGTTTCGGCGGTTAAAAAGGCGGCTGAAGTGGGCGCTGACGGTATTCAGGTTTACGCTACCCGCGGCGAAATGGCGCCCGAGAATATGGACGCCTCAAAGCGCAGTGAGTTCAGAAAACTTGTTGCGGACAACGGGCTTGTTATTTCCGCTTTGTGCGGCGACCTCGGCGGCGGTTTCGCGAACAAGGATGAAAACCCCGCAAGAGTGGAAAAGAGCAAGAGAATACTCGACCTCGCGAAGGAACTCGGCACGGATGTTGTCACCACTCATATAGGCGTTGTGCCGACCGACAAATCGGTTGACAGATATAAAATAATGCAGGAGGCGTGCGCGGAACTCGCGGAATACGCAGACAGCGTGCAGGCTCATTTCGCCATTGAAACAGGGCCCGAAACCTCGGCAGTTTTAAAGGAATTCCTCGACTCCCTCAATTCGACGGGCGTTGCGGTAAACCTTGACCCCGCGAACCTTGTTATGGTTACGGGCGATGACCCCGCGGGCGCGGTTTACAACCTGCGCGATTATATAGTCCACACCCACGCTAAAGACGGAAAACAGCTTTTCTACAAGGATCCGGAAATCGTTTACGGCGTAAAGAGCGACCCGATAGTGACCGGACCGTCGTTTGAGGAGGTTCCTCTGGGCGAGGGAAGTGTTCCGTGGGAGAAATATCTCGCGGCGCTTGAGGATATCGGCTTCAGGGGCTTCCTCACAATCGAGCGCGAGGTCGGCGACAACCCGGAAAAGGATATCCGCAGCGCGGTTGAATTCCTCAAAAAGCTCGGCTGAGAGGTGGAAATATGAAAATATCGGTCAGCAGTTACAGTTTTTCGCAGTATCTCAACACCGTCATTCAGTCACAGATTGGTGTCATAAAACTCGCTAAAAATATGGGCTTTGACGCCATAGAGTTTACAGACCTCTGCCCCACCGAGGGAGTCAGCGAGGAAAGCTACGCGAAACTTATCCGTGAGGAGTGCGATGCCGTTTCCCTTCCCGTTTCGAGTTACACGGTCGGCGCGGATTTCATAAACGCCGACAATCTTCAGGATGAAATCGACAGAGTTTGCAGGAAGGTTGACATAGCGAACATTCTCGGCGCAAAGATTATGCGCCACGACGCGACAACGGGTTTCAAGGATGCGCGAAGCAAAACAATGGGCTTTGACAACGCCCTCCCGGTTCTTGCCGAAGGGTGCAGAGCGGTCACGCAGTACGCAAAGCGGTACGGCATTGAAACCTGTGTTGAGAATCACGGTTTTTTCAGCCAGGAGAGCTTAAGGGTTGAAAAGCTCGTGAACGCGGTGGCGGACGACAATTTCGGTCTGCTTATAGACATAGGCAACTTCGCCTGCGCGGACGAGCCCTCCCCTCTCGCCGTGGGCAGACTCGCGCCCTATGCGAAATATGTTCACGCGAAAGATTTTCACATAAAGAGCGGCAACGGTATGAATCCCGGCAGAGGATTCTTCCGGAGCAGAGGCGGAAACTATTTGCGCGGAGCCATAATCGGTCACGGCGACATACCCGTTTACCAGTGCCTCGGAATCCTTGAAAGAAGCGGTTACGACGGTTATGTAAGCGTAGAGTTCGAGGGTATGGAGGACGCGGTGCTCGTCGGCATTCCCACGGGGCTTGAAAACCTGCGCAGGATGATTGAATCATTGTAAAAAGAAAAGCGGCAGAGCGTTTAACTCTGCCGTTATTTTTATTCAGTTATTTCGGGTGAACTTTCTTCCTTGACCGTTGTGAGTATAACCTCGGCTGTCACCGAACTCACGCCCGCGAGCGATTTTATGTCATCGGCAAGGGCTCTCAGCGCTTTCATATCCGCCGCGTACGCTTTGATAAGATAGTCGTAATCGGCGGCTGTGTAGTAGCATTCCGTAACGTGGGGATGCTTCTCCATATATTCTTCAAATTTAGCGTTGAATTTCGAATTTTCCATTGAAACCCTGAAATAAGCCGAAACGGGAAGACCTGATTTTTCACCGTCGAGCACGAGGGTGTACTGCTTTATTATTCCGCTCGCCTCAAGCTTTTTGATACGCTCGATGACCGCCGACACGGACATATTGACCTTAGCGCCGATAACAGAGGCATTTTCGCGGGAATTGACCTTGAGACAGGCGATTATTTTTTTGTCTGTTGAGTCCAATTCCTCACCCCTTTTTTCTTACATCGTACAATAATATGTTAACAAAATTTTTGCATAAGTCAATACAAAACGGAAAAATTTTTTTGAGTTTTCCACAATTGTTGAAAAATTTTTGATTTATGGGTGAATTGCGGGTCATAATATATTGAAATAAGCGTATTTTTTTGTTATTATTAATTGATTGAGCATCAACAGGAGGATTTTGTTTATGCAGACAACAGCGATAAGACTCTACGGAAAGAACGATTTACGCCTTGACAGGTTCGAGTTGCCCGAAATAAAGGACACCGAGATTCTGGCAAAAATCGTGTCGGACAGTATATGCATGTCATCATACAAGGCAGCGATGCAGGGCGAGAATCACAAGCGCGTGCCGGACGATGTTGCGGAAAACCCCGTTATTATCGGCCACGAATTCTGCGGCGAGCTTGTGAAAATAGGCGCGAAATGGGCTGACAAATATAAAGCGGGTGACAAATTCGTCATTCAGCCGTCGCTCAACTACAAGGGCTCGCTTGACGCTCCCGGCTATTCGTTCAGATATATAGGCGGTGATGCGACCTACATTGTTATTCCCGAAGAGGTTATGATAATGAACTGCCTGCTCCCCTACGAGAGCGACAGCTTTTTCTGCGGCTCGCTCACGGAGCCCCTCTCCTGCGTTATCGGCGCTTTCCACGCCTCCTACCACACAACTCGCGGAAGCTATGAGCATTCCATGGGCATAAAGGAAGGCGGAAAGATGGCTATAATCGCCGGTGTGGGTCCGATGGGACTCGCCGCCATAGATTACATCATCCACTGCCCCCGCCGCCCCGCCACGCTTGTTGTAACCGACATTGACGAAGCGCGTATTAAAAGAGCGGGCGAGATTCTGCCCGTTGAGGAAGCGAAGAAAAACGGCATAGAACTGACCTATGTCAACACGGCGGGAATCGAGGACACCGTAACATATCTCAAAGATCTCGCGGGAGGAGCGTATGACGATGTGTTTGTGTTTGCCCCTGTCGCGGCTGTTGTTGAAATGGCGGACAAACTCCTCGCAAACGACGGCTGTCTCAATTTCTTCGCGGGTCCTACGAATCCCGAGTTCTCGGCTATGTTCAATTTTTATAACGTCCACTACGCGGCGACCCACATTGTAGGCACGTCCGGCGGCAACACCGACGATATGATTGAAAGTATTGAAATGATAAAAGAGGGCAAACTCAACCCCGCCATTCTCGTAACCCACATAGGCGGACTTGACAGCGTTGTTGAAACAACCCTCAACCTTCCCAAGATTCCCGGCGGCAAAAAACTCATTTACACCGGCGTTTCGCTACCGCTCACCGCTATTTCCGATTTTGAGGAAAAGGGAAAAACCGACCCGTTCTTCAAAGACCTCGCGGATATTGTCAAAAAGACAAACGGACTCTGGAACGCCGAGGCGGAACAGTATCTGCTCAAAAACGCGAAATCAATTTAAACATATTATCATAATTGAAATATATAATTGCGTGTGTTATAATTAAATTTCGGTAAAACCGTAAAATGATATGGGGGAATAAAAATGGTTTATGATGTTGCCGTTATCGGCGCGGGCGTTATCGGCTCAATGATCGCTATGGAACTGAGCCATTACAACATCAGAAGCGTTGTTGTTGAAAAGTTCAACGATGTTGCCATGGGCACAACCAAGGCAAACAGCGCCATAGTTCACGCGGGCTTCGACGCTGTGCCCGGCACGCTCAAGGCGAAACTCAATGTTGAAGGCACGGCTCTTATGCCCGAATACTGCAAAAGACTCCACGTGCCGTTCAAAAACACGGGCTCCGTTGTTGTTGCGTTTTCGGACGAGCAGATGAACACCGTTCAGGCGCTTTATGACAGAGGCGTTCAGAACGGCGTAAAGGATATGGAGATTATCGATGAGGCGAAGCTTCGCGAAATCGAGCCGCACATCAGCAACGAGGCAAAGGGCGCTCTCTACGCGCGCACGGCGGGCATTGTATGCCCCTACCAGCTTGCCATCGCCTCCGCCGAGAACGCGGTGCTAAACGGGACGGAAATCAAACTCAATTACAATGTATGCAAAATCGACTTTGATGAGGTCAAAAAAATATTTACCGTATCCGACGGCAGAGAAGAAGTAAAAGCGAAATATGTAATTAACGCCGCGGGCATTTTCAGCGGCAAGGTTGCCAATATGATAGGTGACGATTCCGTAAACATCACCTACAGAAAAGGCGAATATATGCTCATGGACAAAACCATGAATTACCTCGCGAACACGGTTATTTTCCAGTGCCCGACCGAGATGGGCAAGGGCGTGCTTGTAACCAACACGGTTGACGGCAACCTGCTTGTGGGCCCCAGCTCGCTTGACATAGCGTACAACACGGAGGATTTATCCACAAATTCCGAAGTTCTTGATTCGGTGTTCGCTTCGGCGATTAAATCCGTGCCGGAACTCAATATGCGCAATGTAATAACCTCATTTGCGGGCATCCGCGCACACGACAATTCAAACGATTTCATTATAGGACCCAGCAAGGCAAACGGAGCGTTTATAAACGTTGCGGGCATCGAATCCCCGGGCCTTTCGGCCGCGCCCGCAATCGGCGTTTATGTTAAAGATATGCTTCTCGGTATTATGGGCGGCGCGGAATTGAAGGAAAACTACGAGCCCTCACGCAAGGCGCCCGTTCGCTTCAACGAACTTTCAAACGAGGAGCGCAAAGCCCTCATCGAAAAGGACAGCCGCTACGGCAGAATAATCTGCAGATGCGAAACCGTAACGGAAGGCGAGATTCTCGACGCCATACACTCCCCGATTCCCGCAAGGGATGTTGACGCCGTAAAGCGCAGAACACGCGCGGGTATGGGTCGCTGCCAGGGCGGCTTCTGCGGCTCAAAGGTTGTGGAGCTCATCGCCCGTGAAAACGGTGATAATCTTGATGACATAACGAAGTTCGGCGGCAAATCAAAACTGCTTGTCGGCAAAACGAAGTGAGGTGAATAAGAATGCTCAATTATGATATAGTTGTTGTCGGCGGAGGTCCCGCGGGCATGGCGGCAGCCATAAAGGCAAAGGATTCGGGTGTTGACAGTATTCTTATTCTCGAACGCGCTGAGTCGCTCGGCGGCATTCTCGAGCAGTGCATACACACGGGCTTCGGTCTTCACTATTTCGGCGAGGAGCTTTCGGGTCCCGAATACGCCGACAGGTTCATTCAACTTGTAAAAGAAAAGAATATTGAATACAAAACCGATACAATGGTGCTCGAGGTCACTCCCGACAACACCGTTTACGCCGTAAACTCATCGGACGGCCTGCTTGAAATAAAGGCAAAAGCGATTATTCTCGCAATGGGATGCAGGGAACGCCCCAGAGGAGCGCTCAACACCCCCGGCACCCGCCCCGCTGGCGTTATGACCGCAGGCACGGCGCAGAAATATGTTAACATTGACGGCTATATGCCCGGCAAAAAGGTTGTTATACTCGGCTCGGGCGACATCGGTCTTATTATGGCGAGAAGAATGACGCTTGAGGGCGCGGAGGTCAAGCTTGTGTGCGAGCTTATGCCCTATTCAAGCGGTCTTACAAGGAACATTGTTCAGTGCCTTGACGACTTCTCAATTCCGCTTGAACTGAGCTGCACGGTTATAAGAATTCACGGCGAGGAGCGCCTTGAAGGTGTAACCGTGGCCAAGGTGGACCAGAACCGCAAGCCCATTCCCGGCACAGAAAAGTTCATTGAGTGTGACACTCTGCTTCTCTCGGTCGGTCTTATACCCGAAAACGAACTTACCAGAGGCGCGGGCATTCAGCTTGACCCCGTTACAAGCGGAGCGGTTGTAAACGAATCACGCGAAACGACTCAGGCGGGTGTGTTCGCCTGCGGCAATGTGCTTCATGTGCACGACCTTGTTGACTATGTAACGCTCGAAAGTTACGCGGCGGGCGAAGGCGCGGCAAAATATGTTCTCGGCACCTCACCCGAAAAGAAATATATATCCACAAAGGGTGTCGGCGGAGTGCGCTACATCGTGCCCCAGAAGGTCAATCTCAACATAGGCGAGGATGTAAAGCTCTATTTCCGCGTAGGTCAGGTTTATAAAAACGCGTTTATCAGCGTAAAATATAACGGCAATGAAATCCAGCGCCGCAAAAGGCCCCGTCTCGCCCCCGGCGAAATGGAGAACGTTCTCCTGAAGAAAGCCGATCTTGACGGCTTCGAAGAGGGCGGAGAAATCAGTATATCGGTGGAGGTGTAAACCATGACAAGAAATATTATTTGCGTTGCCTGCCCCATGGGCTGCGGCATTACGGTTGAACTGGACGACAACAACGAAATCATTTCGGTCACGGGCAACACCTGCAAGCGCGGCGACGCCTACGCGAGAACGGAGTGCACAAACCCCGTAAGAAGTCTCACCACCACGGTCAAGGTCAGCGGCGGCAAAGGTCCCGTTGTTCCCTGCAAATCCGCGGGCGCGATTCCCAAGGGCAAAATTATCGACTGCGCCAAGGCGCTCTGCGATGTGGAAATCCCCGCTCCGGTTAAAATCGGCGATGTGGTGTGCAGCGACATCCTCGGCACGGGAATTGACATTGTAGCCACCAACCACTGCGATAAAGCGTAATACAAAAAAACAGAGCAGGAAGTTTCGGCTTCCTGCTTTTTTGTTTTATTCGGTTTTTATTCCCGCTTCGGAAAGGGATGTAAGGAACTCGTTTACATCGCTCAATGCTGTTTCGCGGTCGATATCATAGGCTTCAACTATTCTGTCCGCTATTTCCCCGGCGCTTTCGCAGAGCGGTATGCTTTCAAAAATGAAGGCGCCTATATCGTTTACGGTGATTATTCCGTCAAACACGGACGCCGCCTGCCCTATCGGCACAAGGAATTTTTCGCCCGCTATTTCACGCATAACAAATTCATAATTGAGTTTCATACTTTTCACCCTTCTTCGGTTTTATTAAGAAGTTTTTCGTACTCCCCGCACATACACGCAGCCGTGTCGCAGATATATTGAGGCGGCTCTGCAAAATCGCCTTTTTCGCAAAACTGCGAGGCGGCGCATAAAAAGCAGATGTGCCTGTATTTACATACAGCGCATTTTGAGGGCATTCTGACTGCCGACGCCTTTTTCGAAACCTCATCCCAGCACTCGTTGAAGCCCTTAGTAAGCACATTGCAGTCTTCGTCAGCGGGAATCATTCCGCAGTAGCTCATGTTACCTCGCCAGTCAATCCACGCGCTCGTTCTGCCCGCGCGGCAGCGGATTTTTCCGAAATCGGAATCATCAACCGGGCAGTCGGGGTTTTCCTCAGCCCTTATTCCCGCTTTGATTCTGCGCACACGGTCGGCATAGTCCTCATCGCTCAGCAGTCTTTTGTCAAGATAAGCCCTGACGGCTGCTATCTGAGACGGGGTGAGTTTTTCGCCGCACTCTTTTTGGCATCTGACGGCGGGGAACATATAGCCCGTGGCCTTGAAGACCAGTGATTTTTCAAGGCAGAAATCAATCATCTTATCAAGGTCGTCTATGTTATAGGGCGTGATGCTCGAGTTTATCTTTACGGGAATTGAGCGCTCGCGGAGCTTCATAATATTTCCTGTAACTTTTTCGAACGCGTCCGCGCCGCAGAGTTTTTTATAAGTTTCGCCGTCCGCGCCGTAGAGCGAGACATTCACCCTGTTCGGGCGGTATTTTGTAAAGAGGTCGAGTATTTTTTCATCAATCAGCGAACCGTTCGTGTTTACGGAAATGACAAAACCCATTTTAGCTATCGCCTCATAAATTTCGGCGAAATCATCGCGCACGAGCGGCTCGCCGCCGGTAATCAGCAAAAACAGGGAGCCGGCTTCCTTCGCCTTCTGCGCGATTTCAATCCACTGCCCCGCGCTCAGTTCAAGGGGCTTGTTAATGTTGCAGTCGGTGCTGTGTACATAGCACATTCTGCAACTGAAATTACAACGTGAGGTCAGCTCGAACGTAACGCCCAGAGGTATTCTGTTTTTTTCTGCCTTCATGTGCAGATAGCGCACAATCAGAGGCTCGGAGGATTCCTTCATACCTGCCATAATATCTCCTCAAGCGCCGTCACGGCGGATATATCGGGCAGACATTTCATATTGTAAATATCGGTCTGCCCGCAGATTCGGGACACGAAATCCGAAAGGATTCCGGTTTGGTTTTTTTCGTAACTCAACTGGGCGGATATCTTACCGAATGCTTCGATTCCGCTCAGTTTTTCAATTATGTTTTTATCGCCCTTGTCAAGCATAACAATCGCTCTGACGGGGGCGTATTTATTAAGTGCTATTCTCGAAGAGCCGCAGTACGGCGTGCCGTACGCCGTGAGAACGCCGTTTTCGAATTTGAGAAGCGAGCGGTCGCCGTTTACGATTACATCGCCGAAGCGGCTGTTCCAGAGCGCCGCCTGTGTTGACTTGCCCGCGCCCTTTTCACCCGAGAAAATCAGCGCTTCGCCGTTATGGATGACAAAGGAACTGTGGAGAAGGAAAACACCTTTTTGAGCGAGGATTCCGGGGATGTTGAGGGCGTTGAAAAGCATTGAATCCCAAATCCCCTGCTCGTAGTCAATACAGAGCGTTACGCGCCCGTCAACCGTTTCGCGGCAGGCGTAATCCGTCCAGTAATCGGGTCTGTAATATGAGGAATACAGTTTAATGCAGCCGTTTTCCGAATATGTTTCGCGCCCGAGACTCTTGTAAAGCGGCTCACCGCTTTTTTGCGGAAGTTTTCCGTTTACGACGGTTACGGTTATATCGGCACTGCCCTGAGGAGCGTAAAACTCTTCAAAGCGGTCGCTGTTTTCTATGGGTGTTTCGCTGTCAACACGGAGTATAAGCCCCGCGAGAGAATAATACTTACTCACCATAAGTTATATTCACCACTTCGCCTATGTGTTCGGAATGCCTTTGCGCTATTGAATCCTTTTTAAGGCCTTCAATCGTCATTCTGTATGTGATGCCGCCGAAAAAGCCGTTTTCATCGGCGCCTTTGTAATAGACAACAATACTGCCGTCGAGGTCTTTTCCCGAAATGTTCTGAATATTCAGCGTACCGTCCTGCAGATAGAGTTTGAACAGGTCATCGCGAAGCGAGGGCGCGGCGGCGTATTCGCTCTCAAGTGTCAGTTCGCCGGAGGCGACTTTTCCGTCGCCGTCAAACGCCTTTTTATCTTTGCAGAGCACCGTTGTTACAGTACCCGCAAGCACGGAACTTGCCTTGAAGGAATATTCATTTTTTTCGGTTTTAAGGGTGAATTCAATGTATTCGTAATCCGTTTTGCCCGTGTTTCTGATCATGACCGCGGCAATATTTTCAACCGCCTCGTTGCTGCCGTCCTCAACAAATTCGCCGCTGTACGCAAACAGATCGGAGGCGTTGAGACCGGGCGCGAGAACAAAGCCGGTTTCAACCGCGGCTTTCTCCGCTGCCGTCTGCGCTGAGGTTGTCGGAAAAGTGTCGGTGTTATTCTTTTTTGAATGAATCACAACAGCCGTTACAGCAGCGGCAACAATAAGCAGAGCGGCGACGGCGATTATTATTTTTTTATTCTTCATAGCACCCTCACTGTGGCAAAAACATCCCTGCCCCACGGAGCAGGGATGTTAATTTATGAATTGTAAATGTTGTGGTCCGCCATGGGAACCGTGTAGCAGAAATCCGAGGGGTCGCCCTGTATTTCGCAGGAGATATTTTTATCTGTGAAAATTGTCATTCCAAGGTCGGGATCGGTTACCGTGCAGTTCTCATTGGTCGCTTCCCAGTTATAGGAGCAGCCCGTGCCGCCGCCCGTCACCAGCGGTATCTGATGAAAGGCAAACGCCGGTTTTGTGTAATTCAGTTTTGCCATTTCAGTTCACCGCCTTTTTGAAAATGTTGATTACCTTCGCGAAAAGTTCCGTAAAGAACTTTACGAGTTTTTCGAAGAAGTTCAGTTCCTTTTCGGGTTCGTCATCTGTGCCTGGGTTGTCGGGATTTTCGGGGTTCTCCGGGTTTTCGGGAGTGTCGGGTTCATCAGCTGCGGGAACTTTGACCGTGATGCCCGGTGTTGTTCCGTTCGCGCTCGAATAGCCGAAGGTTTCCGTGAGTATTACCGAATACCTGAACACGCCTGCCGATTCGGGTGTTGTTTCAAATATGAACTGTCTGCCGTTTTCGGTTTCGGTGTATTCCGTTATTTCAGTGTCACCGATTGTGACCTTTACTATGTTCGCGGGAGTTGTGATTGTGAGAACCGCCTT
>JAEEGL014106788.1_pt1 | contig 36388 bp, 25 predicted proteins | sample 9134231 | NCBI WGS metagenome assembly JAEEGL01 (sample SAMN16246548, study PRJNA631951) | gut metagenome | biome: gut microbiome; feature: rumen; material: fiber-attached | host: Bos | place: Iran: Karaj | collected 2018-10 | reverse complement strand
TTTTTTGCAAAACTCAATTGAACTCTCCTCCAGAGCTTTAGGCATAATATAGAAGGTTCCGCCGGGTTTTACAACAGTAAATCCAAGTTTCACAAGTGTATCGTAAATGATGTTCATATTTGTTTCATATACTGAAAGATCTGCAGTCAGGCCACAAACCTTGGCAACAGCCTGCTGGATGATGGACGGCGGACAGTTATGTCCCGTTCCCCTTGATATCTGTCCGCACATCGGAACTATGAGATCCGCGCCCTCACATGCGGGATTGACAGCAACATATCCGATCCTCTCACCCGGAAGTGAAAGAGATTTGGAGAAAGAATAGCAGCTCAAAGTATTGTCATAAAAGCATGATACATATGGCGAATCCGCGCCTTTAAAGACAATCTCCCTGTATGGCTCGTCCGATATAAGGAAAATTGTATGTCCGTACTCCACGGACTTCTCTTTTAATATAGAAGAAAGTCTGTTAAGTGTGTCCGTGGAATAAGCTATTCCGGAAGGGTTGTTTGGCGTATTGATAAGTACTGCCATAACCTTTTCATTCAGACATTCCAGAAAAGCGTCAAAGTTGATCTGGAAAGAATCCGTATCTGCAGGCACAATCGTCAGCTTAAGACCTGCTCCCGTTATGTATGGTCTGTATTCCGGGAAAAACGGCGCAAACACTATAACCTCATCGCCGGGTTCCGTGACCGCCCTGACGGCGTGGGCTATGGCTCCCGCTGCGCCAGTCGTAGGGAAGATGTGCTCCGCTTTGTAATTCATACCAAAGCGCTCATTGAGTGACTTCGCGATTTCTTCTTTATATAATGGATTACCAAGACTTGGTGTATAGCCGTGTAGAGTCATGGTATCCTCTTCATTCAGAAGCCTTATCATCTCATCTGTAAATTCCTTAGGCACTTCAACACTGGGATTTCCAAGACTGAAATCAAAGACATTCTCATAGCCGATCTCTTTCCCCCTGGCCGTAGCATATTCCGAAAGCTCTCTTATAACTGATTTGGCACCAAGCATTTCTTTGTACTCTCTGTTTATCATATACTCCTCCTTTTCTCTGACCACATTATCATAGGACAAGATCCTGCATTCTGTCCACAATGTTCTCGGTATCCTCAAGAAGTTTCTGTCCCGCCTTCTCGGGGTTCGAGTCCTTCTTATATTTGAACACAAAGACCGGGATCCCAACGCTGTGGAAAGCCATCGCCCCTTTGTAAGACGCAATAAAGCCGGGGATCTTACCCGCGTCTATCCTTGCATTCGGATTTACTTTTATCTCAATCTCACCGTGACCGCCCTTGATCTCGGGAATGTAAAGAGCATGCGCCTTAGAGCGCACAAGTGATATGCGAAGAAGGTTGTCGGCCGCTGTCGGCACCTCACCGAATCTGTCGATGAGCTCATCCCTCATATCGTCGCACTCCTGCCTGCTCTCAATGCTGGCAATTCTCTTATATATCTCCAGCTTCTGATCTTCGTTCAGAATATACTCGTTTGGTATATACGCGTCCACATCGAGATCTATGCTGGTCGATATGGAATCGAGAACCGCATCCTCCGTGCTCTCGCCCTTCTTATATCTGACGGCCTCACCCAGCATCTTGCAGTACAGATCGTACCCGACTGCCTGCATATGACCGCTCTGTTTTTTGCCAAGAAGGCTGCCGGCACCTCTGATCTCAAGATCCCTCATCGCGATCTTGAAACCGGATCCGAGATCCGTAAACTCACGAATGGCTGAAAGTCTCTTTTCAGCCACCTCTTTCAGCATCTTGTCCCTCTTATACATCAGGAACGCATAGGCCGTGCGGTTTGATCTTCCGACTCTTCCCCTCAGCTGATACAGCTGCGACAGCCCCATCTTGTCAGAGTCGTGGATGATCATTGTATTTACATTTGGAATATCAAGTCCGGTCTCAATAATGGTAGTCGACACAAGAACATCGATCGTTCCGTCTATGAAGTCGTACATAATGCGCTCAAGCTCAGATTCCTTCATCTGCCCGTGGGCAAAGGCAACATTTGCTTCCGGCACAAGCTTCCCGATCTGCGCCGCAACATCTGCGATCGTATTTACCCTGTTGTATACATAGTAAACCTGTCCGCCTCTTGCCAGTTCTCTGACTATCGCCTCTCTTACAAGTTCATCGTTGTACTCCATTACATAGGTCTGTATAGGCATCCTGTCACCCGGCGCCTCTTCAAGTACACTCATTTCCCTGATTCCGACCAGGGACATGTGAAGCGTCCTTGGGATAGGTGTCGCAGACAGTGTAAGGACATCAATGTTCTCCTTGAGCGTCTTGAGTTTCTCCTTGTGCGTCACGCCAAACCGCTGCTCCTCATCGACTATAAGAAGTCCAAGATCCTTGTAGGACACGTCCTTGGAGAGGAGTCTGTGGGTTCCGACCACAATATCCACAAGTCCCTTCTTGAGATCCGTGAGGGTCTTTTTCTGCTCCGCAGCAGTTCTGAACCTGGACAAAAGATCTATCCTCACAGGGAAGTCTCGCATTCTCTCTGAAAAAGTGTTGTAGTGCTGCTGGGCGAGGATCGTCGTCGGAACAAGGACCGCTACCTGTTTGCCGTCCTGCACTGCCTTGAATGCTGCCCTTATCGCTATCTCGGTCTTGCCAAATCCCACATCCCCGCAGATGAGCCTGTCCATTATCCTGGACGACTCCATGTCGCGCTTGGTATCCTCTATCGCGGTAAGCTGGTCATCAGTCTCCTGATAGGGGAAAGCGTCCTCAAACTCCTGCTGCCAAACTGTGTCACTTCCAAAGACAAAGCCTTTTGCCTCCTGGCGCTTTGCATACAGCTCCACCAGATCCTGAGCAACCTCTTCTACCGCAGCCTTTACCTTCGCCTTGGTGTGATTCCAGTCGCTTCCGCCGAGTTTATTGAGCTTTGGCTTTCTTGTCTTCTCATCGTCGCCTCCACCTGAGGCATATTTCTGGATGACATTGAGGCCGGTCGCCAGTACATAGAGATTGCCTCCGTCACCGTATTCTATCTTTATGTAATCCTTGACCACGTGGTCTGTCTCGATCTTCTCTATTCCGCGGTATATCCCGAGTCCGTGGTCCTCATGCACAACATAGTCGCCAATCTTGAGCTCTGAAAATCCTTCGATCTTCTCGCCCTTGTAGGCGCTCTTTTTCTTTCTCTTCTTTTTGACATGCTCCGTAAAGATATCACTCTCGGCAATCACGGCAAACTTAATGTCAGGATATTCAAAGCCCCCCAGGATCTTGCCATAGTAGGTCATGATCTCGCCGCTGTGAAGGACGCGTCCAGGATCCTCGCTGTAAAAAGCCGTCACCAGATTGTCCCTAAGGTCCTCAACTATCCTTTTTGCCCTCGTCCTTGAACCCGAGAGTATAAGCACTCTATAGCCCTGTTTTACATAGTTCTTAAGATCCTTTACCAGGGAATCAAAGCTGTTGTTGTAGGGAGCGATGCTCCTTGCCCTGATGTCCCAGCTCTTTTCCGGGGAAAAGAGATTCTGTGAAGCAGGCATCTGAAGCGTCGATATCAGCACCCTTCTGCCATTTCCCATCCTCGCGATGCAGTTGTCGACAGAGTAGAGGACATCCATCTGTCCCGGGAGAACAAAGCCCTTCGCAGCCCTGTTCTTCATGCTCTCCCTGAACTCAGTCTCGATTGCCATGGCGTGCTCTATGACTCTTCCGGGTTCGTCAATGAAAATACAGCTCCTTCCCTTGGGAAACATCTCCTGAAGAGTAACCGTATCCTCATAAAAATATCGTATATAACTCTCCAAATTAACCAGAGATCTGAGCTCAAAGAGTTGCTCCCTCAGCTCATTGGCCGCAGTCTTAAGCTGGTGCGCCTCCTTGGTCTTGAACTCTTTTCTGAGTTGTTCCACGCACCTGTCTGTATCCTCCTGTATCCTGTCCATGCCCTTTCTTAGGCTGTCATCGTCAAGGATTATCTCAGATGCGGGATAGACCTCAATCGATTCAAGCTTCTCAAGGGATCTCTGCGACATGATGTCAAAGCTCCTTATCGACTGTATCTCGTCGCCCCACAGTTCGATCCTGTAGGGATTATCCTCTGTCAGATCGAAGACATCCACGATGTCACCTCTCACCGAGAAATCTCCTGGACCTTCCACCTGATAGTTCCGCATATACCCCATTGCGACAAGCCTTTTGGCAATCTCTGTCTCATCGATCCTGCTGTGCTTGTCGAGGGCAAGAATATTGTCCTTTATGACCTCGGGCTTGATCTGCGGCGACATGAGAGCAGCAAAGGTCGTGACTACCGTTACCGGTCTTCCCTCGAGGAGTCTTCTGAGGCACCTTATCCTCTGTCTTACTATCTCATTGCTGTGTACGTCTGCCTGGTAAAAGATAAGGTCCTTGGCGGGGTACACCGTGACATTGCGGTCGTAAAACTTATAGTCCTCATAGATTTCCTTGGCACGAAGGTCAGAGTAGGTCACAATGATCCTGTACTTGAAATCCGCCCCGAGCCCGTCTATAAAGTGGAGCTTCTGGGATCCCATGCAGCCCGTCACCTGCGCACAGGCAAAAGGCTTTTCAAGGTATTTGTTTATTTCGTTGTACTGTTCAAGCTCCGAAAGGGGTGTCGTAATAGCTCTCATTATTTTTTACCATTAAATCTGTTCATGGCGCTTTCAACGCCGTTTTCCATTATACACAAAGCTGCCTGTGCGGCATCGTCGACAGCCTCTTTTATCGCTGCCAGGTCTTCACCCTCGAAGTGGCCAAGGACCCAGTCCACCATATCCCACTCCCTGGGCTTTTTGCCGACTCCGACTCTTATGCGGGTAAACTCATCATGCCCAAGCTGCGCTATTATGTTCTTAAGTCCGTTATGTCCTCCAGCGCTTCCCTTCGGTCTTACGCGTATCTTGCCGACATCAAGCTCGACATCATCGGATATGACGATGAGTTCACTTTTCGTATCGATCTTGAAATAATTACAGATAGGAGCGACTGCTTCTCCGCTCAGGTTCATATAGGTAAGTGGCTTTACAAGAATCACCCGCTCATTTCCTATCCTGCCTTTTCCGTAAGCAGCCTTGAACTTCGTCTCAGTAAGACCGATGTTGTACTTGTCAGACAGTGTATCTATTGTCTCAAATCCTATGTTATGCCTTGTCTTAAAATATTTTTTCTCCGGGTTTCCGAGCCCTACTATCACAAACATTCTTCCTTCTTCCTCTTTGGTCCCAAACGGAACCTTCCGGCTCTTTTTCACGAAAAGAGATCTTAGAAATTCCAGCATATTACTCCTGATCAAAAATAGAATTCTTATCAAATAAAAGGGGAGCTATCCAAGCTCCCCCTGATAGTAATCTTAGTATTGAATTTTATATCCTGCTTGTCAAGTCTGTTCAGCTACACCCTCATCTTCAAGCGATGCCTGCGAAAAGGCTTCGAGTATCTTGTCCTGAAGAGCCCCTCTCATATCAGAGTTGATGGGATGCGCTATATCCCGGTACTCTCCGTCTGCCGACTTCTTACTTGGCATTGCGATGAACAGCCCTCTCTCACCTTCAATAACCTTGATATCATGAACCACAAACTCATCATCAAATGTCACTGAAACTACCGCACGCATCTTGCCCTGTTTCGAAACTTTCCTTACACGAATATCTGTTATCTTCATGATACATGCCCCCTTTGATAGCTAATCTACAGTTATTCTGTGCCGAATAGTACAAAACCCACATAACCCTGTCATCTCAAATGATGTATCTCTCGTTATTTTCAACGACGACCTTGATACCGTTCTCTTCCTTATAATATGAGTTTGCCTGTATGGTTCCGTGACTCTCTACAATGCAGTTCTCAATATGCGAATTGTCTCCAATATAAACATCATTCAAAATAATAGAATTCTTGATGTAGCAGTTATTACCTATAAACGCTCCCTTGAAGATAACCGAATCTTCCACGGTTCCGTTTATGATACAGCCGCTGGAAATAAGTCCGTTCTTTATGCTGACGCCCACATTGTATTTAGCAGGCGGCAGATCTGTTACCTTGGTGTAGATACCCGGATATTCCCTGAAGAAATACTGACGGATCTCAGGCTTTAAGAAGTCCATGTTGGTTCTGTAGTAGTCTTCGACCGAAGCGATGTTGCTCCAGTACTCCTTGATCTTGTATCCGTAAATCCTCTTCATGTCCTTGTATCTCACAAGGATATCTCTTACAAAGTCGTATCTCTCTTCTTCCTCAGCTCTCTCAATGAGTTCTATGAGCTGTCGTCTCCTTATTACATAGATACCGCAGGAGATTGTATTGGATTTGGATACCACGGGCTTCTCCTCAAACTCCTCGATCCTGGATTCCTCATTCATACGGATGGTTCCGAATCTCTCGGTGTCTATCGTCGCAGGCATGTCCTTGCATACGACCGTAATGTCAGCCTGCTTCTGGATATGGTACTCAAGAAGTTTGCCGTAATCCATCTTGTAAACACAGTCGCCCGATGTGATGATGACATAGGGCTCATGACAGCCCTTTAAAAACTCAAGGTTCTGCGCTATGGCATCTGCAGTTCCTCTGTACCAGAGGTTGCCGGAGGCCTTAACTGCCGGAGTAAACACATACAGACCACCCTGCTTGCGCCCGAAGTCCCACCACTTTGATGAGCTGAGGTGTGTGTTCAGACTGCCCGCATTGTACTGGGTAAATACCGCAACCGTCTGAACATGGGAATTAGTCATGTTGCTCAGGGCAAAGTCGATACTCCTGTAAAAACCGGCAACAGGCATGGCACATACTGCTCTCCTCTTGGAAAGATCCTGCATCCTGCTGCTACTGCCACCCGCTAAAATTATACCAATCGCCCTCATACCTGGTCACCTGCCTTATCTAATGTTCTTCCGCTGTCGAGGATACCGTCTTTATAGTCTTCAGCAGTGGTAATACCTGCTATCATGGTGTTCTTGCCTACCCTGACACCATTAGGGATGACAGTTCTCTCTCCTATTGTTACAAGACCTTCGCAGTATATACCGGGCTTGGTCTCATTGGGTGCTTCCTCAAAAGCTCCCAGTTCAACGCCCGAGCCGATCTTGGCTCTTTCTGCAATTATTGATTTCTCTATTCTGCAGTCACTTCCTATCTCAGTCTCATTCATGATGATAGAATGACTTACAACACTTCCCTTGCCGATCTTGACGCCGGGACCTATAACGGAATTGTAAACCTTGCCCTCTATCTCACATCCCTCTCCTACAATACTCCTCTCGATCGCGCTTTCGGGTCCGAGGTACTGCGGAGGCTGTACGTCGCTTGCCGTGTATATCTTCCAGTACTCTTCATAGAGATTGAATTCGGGAACGATATCGATGAGCTCCATGTTGGCTTCCCAGTAAGATGTAAGAGTTCCCACATCCTTCCAGTAGCCGTCAAATTCGTATGCATACAGAGACTGTCCCTTCTCCTTGCAGTAAGGGATTATGTGCTTACCAAAGTCAAGTCCCGCCTGATCCTTATTCTTGATAAGAGCCTCCTTAAGAACATCCCAGGTAAAGATATAGATACCCATTGATGCCAGATTGCTGCGAGGATGCTCCGGCTTCTCCTCGAAGTCCACGATCCGCTTGTTCTCATCAGCGATCATAATACCGAATCTGCTCGCTTCCTCGATCGGAACGGGCATAACCGCTATGGTGGCATCGGCACCGCTCGATTTGTGGAAATCAAGCATTGTCTCGTAGTCCATCTTATAAATATGGTCACCCGAAAGGATCAGAACATAGTCGGGATTATAATTCTCCATGTACTCCATGTTCTGATAAATAGCGTTGGCTGTTCCTGTATACCACTCGCTGTTTGCACTCTTTTCATAGGGAGGAAGAACCGTCACTCCGCCAAAATTACGATCCAGATCCCACGGTATTCCGATTCCTATATGGGAGTTAAGTCTGAGCGGACGATACTGTGTCAGAACGCCTACAGTGTCCACTCCCGAATTGATACAATTGCTCAGGGGAAAATCGATGATCCTGTATTTTCCTCCAAAAGAAACTGCCGGCTTAGCCATCTTGGATGTCAGTACACCCAGTCTGCTGCCCTGTCCTCCTGCCAAAAGCATGGCGATCATTTCTTTTTTTATCATGTTCCACCTCGTTGCTATATTTATTGTTGATTCACCAAAAACCGCTTTTTTCTTATTTTTTAGTATAGCACAATGCCCCGTCTAAAAAAACATATAATAAGGTAAATTGCCGAATAATTTGGTTAAACGTTTTCGAATTTTCTGATTTTTTGACAATGGGTAAATTAGTGCTAGAATCAAAGTATCTTTTTACATAATTTTGAATCGAGGCGGATATGTATACAATTGATTTTAAAAAACCGGTACACGTATATTTTATTGGCATAGGCGGAATCTCAATGAGCGGTCTTGCCAAAGTACTCATTAAAGAGGGCTTTAAGGTCTCAGGTTCTGACTCCAAAAAGTCAGAGATGACAAGCGCTCTTGAGGCAGAAGGAATTAAGATCTTCTATGGTCAGAAAAAAGAAAACCTGGATTCTGTTTCACCTGTCGATGTAGTCGTTTACACCGCGGCAGTACATCCTGACAACCCGGAGTTCATGGCAGCCAAAGAGGCTCAGATTCCCATGCTTACAAGGGCGGAGCTCCTTGGACAGATCATGAAGGAGTACGATATTCCCATAGCTGTCAGCGGCACACATGGCAAGACCACCACAACATCCATGCTCTCCAAGATCCTGCTTGAAGCAGACACTGATCCGACCCTCTCGATCGGAGGAATCTTCAAGGATATCGGAGGCAACATCCGCGTTGGCAATTCCGAGTACTTTGTCACTGAGGCATGTGAATACACCAACAGCTTCCTTAGCTTTTTCCCCAAGATCAGCATCATTACCAATATAGATGCGGATCACCTCGACTTCTTCAAAGACCTTGACGACATCAGGCATTCTTTTACCAGGTTCGCAAATCTCCTTCCCGATGACGGAGCCCTTGTCATAAACGGAGAGATTGAAAGACTTGACGAGATCACCGGATCCCTTGGCTGCAGGATCCTGACCTACGGTCTTGACAGCAGCTTTGACTTCTACGCTACCGATATATCTTATGATGGTCACGGCAATCCCTCTTTTACAGCCCATCTTCCGGGAGGAAAAGAGCTTAAGATCAAACTTGCCGTACCCGGCATCCACAACGTTTATAATGCGCTTGCTGCCACAGCGGTCAGTGATATCCTCGGCATTGACGATGGGTACATCGTATCTGCTCTCTCACTTTTCGGAGGGACCAGCAGGCGCTTTGAGCTAAAGGGCGAAGTGGGCGGAATTACAATAGTAGATGATTATGCCCATCACCCCACAGAGATAAGTGCTACATTAAAGGCGGCACTGAACTATCCGCACAATAAGATCTGGTGCGTGTTCCAGCCTCATACCTACACCAGGACGAAGGCTCTTTTAAATGAGTTTGCAGAGGCACTTTCCACCGCTGACCATGTTGTACTGGCGGATATTTACGCCGCAAGAGAGACTGACAACCTCGGCATCAGCTCAAAGACTCTTTGTGACAGGATCAGGGAGATGGGACACGAGTGTAATTATTTTCCAACTCGTGACAGCTTTGATGAAATAGAAAAATTTCTTCTGCAAAATTGCACTAAAGGTGATTTGTTGATAACAATGGGAGCCGGTGATGTGGTGAAAATAGGCGACGAACTGCTCGGCAGATAAAACTTATCCACATTTCCACCGAATATTACCATTTATGTAAACCAAATATGGTGGATAAAGGTCTGACTTCTCTTAGCGCAGAGTCAGACCTTATTCTTTATCCCGGGGCAATAATAATCCACGTTATCCACATTGTCCACAAAACTCCTCCAATTAAGAAACCCTTGATATTTACTGGATTTCTTCGTCACTTTTTCCATATCATTTTAAAAATCCCCATGCTATAATCTGAATTGTTCCGAAGAAACAGACAATTTTTTCGGGTATTATGTAAAGCAGGTGATGATAGTTTATGATGGGGCGTGTGAAAATTAGTTCGAATTGTGGGGAGGATTCAACAAATGTATCAAACATATTTATTGATGAATACATGCAGGACGCAAACGATGCGCAGATTAAGATCTACCTCTTTTTACTGCGTATGATGAGTGCGAATTTACCTACCAGTGTTCCGGCTCTGGCAGATAAATTCAACCACACGGAATCAGATGTTTTGCGCTCTCTTAAGTATTGGGAGAAAAAAGGACTGATAAGCCTTGAATATGACCTCTCCCATAATCTTATAGGTATACATATGGAGGACATTGTCGCGGGTGCTCAGAGGCACTACGGCAGAAGAAAAACTGATTCTTCCGAGTCCCTCATACAGTATCCACTGCAAAACAACAGACAGGAAGAGCAGACAGTGGAAAAGGCTGCAGCAGTACCCGAAAAGCCACACTACTCTGCCATGCAGCTATCGCAGTTCAAGCAGTCGGCCGGGTCAAATCTCTTATTTCTCGCAGAGTCATACTACGGAAGACCGCTCACACCGACAGAGATGTCCACTGTATATTACATACACGATGAACTGCACTTTTCAGAAGACCTCCTGGATTACCTGATGCAGTACTGTGCAGGTAACCATAAAAAAGATTTCAGATACATGGAGAAAGTTGCCATCAACTGGAATCAGAAAGACATCAAGTCGCCCGAACAGGCACAAGCGGAAATCGGAAGGCATGACAGTAACATAACTGCTATCATGCGCTCACTCGGTATGGAAAACAGTCCCACTGACAGGGAAATATCCTTTATCAGTAAGTGGAGTGGGGAGCTGGGGTTTACGATGGAAATAATTTTGGAAGCCTGCGACCGCACTGTTATGGCGACACAGAAGAACCGTTTGAAGTACTGTGACAAGATTCTTCGAAGCTGGCATGAGAACAATGTTTCTACCAAGGAGGACATCGCCAGACTGGATGATCTTTATACCGCCGAGCTTGCCAAAAAGAAAGCCGCAGCTTCCAAATCATCCATCGATACCAACCTTCGTTTGGACGGATCATCTATCCGCCCTGGCGTAACCAGGAACCGTTTTACTCAGATTCAGGAAAACAGCTACGATTTCACTGAACTGGAGAAGCAGCTTCTGGACAACTAAACTTTCGATCTGTATTGGGGAATCAGATCAAATCATTCACATGAGCTCGACCCTGTACTATTGGTCCGGCGGCGGCATCCGCCCTCCCCGGAACACGTACAGGGTTCAGTTTTTTTGAAGGAGAATTTCCAAATGGCATTGACCAATGCTCAGTATGACGCAATAATGCACGAATATGAAAACAGACGCTCCATTCACAGGCAGGAACTCGAGGAGCGTCTTCAGATTGTCTACGAAAGTGTTCCGGGCTACAAAGAACTGGACGAAGAAACAGCTTCTGTCAGCGTTGACTTTGGCAAAAGACTTATTGCCGGAGAAAAGCTCAGCCGGAGCGTCCTGAAGAATAAACTTACGGAGCTTGCAAGGCAAAAACAGCTCCTTCTTATAGAATCCGGATATGCTCCGGATTATCTTGAGATGGGATATACCTGCCAGGACTGCAGGGACACCGGCTATATAGGTAATGAGAAGTGCCACTGCTTCAGGCAGAAGATAATCGAGACCCTCTACGATAAGTCAGGTCTTCGCGTACTCACCAAATCCTGCAATTTCAGGAAGATGACTACCAAGTACTACCAGGGTGAAGATCTTACCAGATTCCTGAAGGCAAAGGAAGTAGCTGAAGATTTTATAAATAATTTTGGGTCTGACTACCAAAATCTCTTTATTTATGGTACAGTTGGTACGGGCAAATCCTTCCTGTCCATTTGTATTGCAGATGAACTGCTCAGAAAAGGTCATTCGGTACTGTATTTCAGCTCACTGGAGCTTTTCAAGCTTCTTTCCCGAAATACCTTTGACAACAATGGCAAGCAGGATCGCAAGGCTATATATGATGATCTTTTTGGATGTGAGCTCCTCATTATCGATGACCTTGGAACAGAGCTGACTACTTCTTTTGTTGCATCCGAGCTCTTCTCATGTATCAACGAGAGAGATATGCGCAAGAGATCCACGATCATAACCACCAATCTGTCACTCGAGCAGTTGCAGCACACATATTCAGATCGTATTTTCTCAAGGGTTACAAGCAACTATCGGATACTTAAGCTGTCCGGTCAGGATATTCGCAAGATACAGAAAATTGCCAGAAAAGAAAGCGAGGATTTGAAATAATGCCAAAGAGAGAAGAAAAGCGTAATCTTGAGACCATACCTGTTGGTTCTCTGGGCATGATTCCTTTGAAAGGCACCAGACCTCTCGCGGAAAAGGTAGATTATTACCTTGTAAAGTGGAGAGCAGAGAGGGAGAACGAGCACAAGGGCAGCCTTGCTTTCACCGGCTATGAGCGCCCTACATATATTTTGGATGCCGAGATCCCAAGGTTCGGTACAGGCGAAGCAAAAGGTGTTATCAAGACTTCAGTAAGAGGTGATGACCTCTATCTTATCGTTGATGTATGTAACTATTCCGAGACATATAAACTTTTTGGACAGACCAATCACATGTCTCCCGATGATCACTATCAGGATCTTAAGAGAATCATTGCTGCCGTCGGAGGCAAGGCCAGAAGGATAACAGTTATCATGCCCTTCCTCTACGAGTCCAGACAGCATAAGAGAAATTCCCGTGAGTCCCTCGACTGCGCAATTGCTCTTCAGGAGCTCGTCAATATGGGTGTCGACAACATCATCACCTTTGACGCGCACGATGCCAGGGTTCAGAACGCAATCCCATTAAATGGTTTTGAGACCGTAAGAACAACTTATCAGTTTATAAAAGCGCTGCTTCGCAATGTGTGGGATCTCAAGATAGATTCCGAGCACATGATGGTAATAAGCCCTGATGAGGGTGGAATGAGCAGGGCAATCTACCTTGCCAGTGTCCTTGGGCTCGATGTAGGTATGTTCTACAAGAGACGCGACTACACGACCGTAGTTGACGGCAGGAACCCCATTGTATCCCACGAATTCCTCGGAACAAGTGTTGAAGGCAAATCGGTTATCATAGTTGATGACATGATATCCTCCGGCGAGAGCATGCTGGATGTGGCACGGGCTCTCAAAGACCGCAAGGCTTCCAGGATCTATGCGTTTTCAACCTTTGGACTCTTCACCAGCGGTCTTGAAGAATTTGACAAAGCTTACGAAGAGGGCATTATTGACAGAGTTCTCACCACAAATCTCATATACCAGACACCCGAGCTTCTCTCCAGAGAGTGGTATATAAGCTGTGACATGAGCAAGTATATTGCCTATCTAATAGATACTCTCAACCACGACGCATCTATCAGTGATCTGTTAAATCCCGTTGAGCGAATCAACAATATCATTGAGAGATACAAGAGCGGAGAGCTTAAGGCATCCCTTGAAGCTGAGAAAAAACTGCAAAATAAAAACTAAAAAAAGTGCCGAAAGGCACTTTTTTTATACCATTATCAGATCTTTTATATCCATGAGCTCATCTACGCGCCTGTACAGCTTGCGGCCAAGCTCTTCATCCGGCTCTGTGAGGTCGGGCACCATTACAACGTTGCAGCCCGCAAGGTATGCGCTTGTGACGCCATTCGGCGAGTCCTCCACGGCAAAGGTCTCCTTTGGATCAAGCTCAAGCTCCCTGCATGCATAAGCATAGATATCAGGCGCAGGCTTTCCCTTTTCAACCATATTTGCGCAGATTATCTTGTCGAAGCAGTCAAACAGGTCTATCTTTTTGAGGTATCTCTCGGCCCTTCCAAAGTTATTGGCAGTCACCAGTGCGGTAAGAATGCCGTTTTCTTTAAGCCAGGACAGTATCTGCCTTGCTCCGGGCTTTAATGGAATTCCGTTTTCCATGATAATGTTCTCCACCAAAGTCTTCCTGTACTCTCTCACCGCCTGATAGTCGAAGTCCTCACCAAACTTCTCCTTAAATCTCTGCGGCGCAAAAGGCCTTCCGAGAGACCTGAATTCCAGAGCGAAGTCATCACTTACCTCGTATCCAAAGTGCCTCAGTGCCTCAGGCCACGCCTTCTGGTAGTATTTTTCCGTATCTGTCAGTGTCCCGTCGAGGTCGAAGAGCACCGCCTTAACTCTTATCTTATCCATATCAGAATCCCAGATTGTCATTTACAAGGATCACATGTATCCTGTCCTTGTGCCTTGAAAAGCGAGTTATCAGAAACTGGCAGCAGATTGTGTCGGGCGACTTGCAGTCCATGCAGGCTCCTGTTTTCGAGCACGGCGTAGACAGTCCAAAGCGCTGCGCATTGGTAGGAGCGGCCACATTCCTTGCCCTCTTCATCGCGCTGTCAAGATCGCCGCATATCTTGTTCATGCCAACTATAAAGAGAACTTTCCTCGGTCCCTGGGCTATTGCGGATACTCTGTTTGCATTGCCGTCAATATTGACAAGTATCCCGTCATCAGTCATCGCGTTAACACTTGAGAGAAATACATCGGCATCATAGGCCGCAAGCATCGCTGCCCTCTTATCCTCAGCCGCATCCCTGTCAATAAAATTGTAATTACCTGTTTTGAGCACATCCACAAGACCTATCTCCCAGGCGCTCATGGCACCGCCCATTGTGACGCTGCTGCCCTCAGCGATAAGTTCCAGCGACTTTTCAAGGGCCTCACCTTTGCTCGCCGCATAGTATCCTGTCATGTTTCTTGATTCCAGCCCCTTTATCACCTTCTGTGCAAGGAGCTCGTTTCTCTTAATGATCATTTCATTCATTGGCAATCCCTCCGTATCCTCCAAAAATCATTCCGGTCTGTCTATTCCATATTTTTTCATTGCCTGCCTCATAAAGATCGGCTGAACAATAAAAATCACTATATAGCCTGCCACAAAGCATATGATGAGCGAGTGCAAAAACATCTGTCCAAAATTCAGCGCTGCCATACCGCCGCTCGCCCTCATCGCCATATTATAGGCAAAAAACACCATTACAAGAGTCATCAGAGGCGTATAGATTAGGTTCGAAACAAAACTCTCCATCAGCCTTGCTCCAAGAGAGCCCCTCTTAAGCCCTGCTTTTTTACACACAGCACCCGACACTCTTCCCATCGGAATCAACAGCCCTATTGCCAGACTTATCAGAAAGCTGAGCACAAAACTCACCAAAAAGCCCGGTATAGTAAAGTGTCCCGATGACAGGTTTCCGATAAGTGACATACAAAAACTCATGGTGACTGCCATTTTTAAGGAAATATCTCTGCCTGCCTTTTTCATCTGTTCGTTCATTGTCCACCCCCGGAATCAAACTTAAAAGATAACTCTGTTTCTGCCGCTCTGTTTTCCTAAATAAAGCCTTTTATCAGCTTCCGCTATCGTCACGTCCAGACCGCTGACTTCACTGTATTCATCTATTCCAAAGGTCATCGTGACCTTTATTGTCGTTCCATTAAAGTGAAACTCTTTCTCCTCGATTTTCTTTCGCAGGCTGTCGAGGATCTTCAGTCCCTCATCTCCGTTTACCCTCGGAAGAACAAAGAGAAATTCCTCTCCGCCCCATCTCGCGACAGAACCTCTTCCCTTCATGTATTCCGCAAAGATTTTTGCAAGCTCCGCCAGTATAAAATCACCGGCGTCATGCCCGTATGTATCATTTATCTTCTTGAAGTAATCAATGTCTCCTATGGCAATGCAAAAGATATATTTCTCAGAAAGACTCTCCTTTCTGGTCTCTTCAAGTCCGTCCTGCATAAACCTTCTGTTCATCAGACCTGTGAGCGGATCCGTCTCAGACATCTCCTTCAGTTTCCTGTTGTACTCCCTCAGTCTGTACTCGGATTCAATATACTGATTACAGAAGTGGTAAGCCACTATGGCCAGACAGACTGAAAAGAGAATAATGTTGGTATACACGATCACAAAATGCGGTGTTGTGTTGGGCACGAGAATTGAAGCTCCAAACGGCGTCAGATATGAAATAAGGCATATGGCTATGCCCATAGCCACACTCGAGAGAATCTTTTCCCTGCGGCCGCTCGTCGGATCATACCACAGTATAAGAAAATTGATATAGATAAAATTCTGGAAAGAAGCTCTCCATCCGAAAACCACGGTCAGAAAACCTGTTATGATCGTGGCACTGATTATCAGATAAGTAAGACATATCTTTGAATTTCTGGTATACGATTCGGCAAATATGCCGGCATAAATAACAAACCCGGCAAAAAAGATCAGGCACGGTTTTAACCCAAGATGAATGACTGCGGAATATATGCCCATCACAAGATAAAATGGCATCATAACCATGAGCACTCTCCTTATTAAAAAGAGCAGCCCGTTTGCCTCATCCTCATTGCGGGATTCTTTATTGATTATGTCATGCAGTCTGTGAAGCAATCCCATGGGATTATCCTCCCGATCAAGTAATTATCCCTGTAATCCTGCTGACTGACGGATCATATCCTCCACCACGATATCGTAGATCTCACCTATGCTGTTGCAATACTCAAGCAGCTTCCAGGGTTCATTGGTATGAAAATGGATCTTGACCAGATCCTCATCCCCGGCTGCAATAAGTGAGTTGCCCTCGATGTTCTCAGTGATATAATCCGCGATCTCATCCTCATCGAGATCCGCATCTCTCCTGTCGATAAGAAGCTGCGTATCATAGCGGTATGCAAACTGATCGTCTTCAGCGTCTATACTGTTTACTCCCATAGCATCCTCCATTGCATAATTATTATAACTATTTTATCACCATATACCCTTTACAACAAACAAAAACCGCAGAGAAACTATATTCCCTGCGGCTTTGCCATTTATGTAATTTTATTTAAACTCTGATGATCAGCATCACTGTTTGGATCAGTGTCCGCCCTCTTCTTCATAGTCGTTCATATGATCATCCTGCTCACCTGCATTCGAATCATCTCCTCCCGCAGTCTTTGCAGCATGTCCAAGCGTTACATTGTAGGTAGCTTCTGTGTACTCCTGTCCGTTCTGTCTCATTACCTTTATATTAACTTCTGTTCCTGCTGCATAGTACTGAAGTCTGGTCTGGAGGTCATCCATGGATGTTATCTCCTCACCGTCAAACTCAGTTATTACGTCGCCCTTTGCAAGGCCTGCAGCTTCTGCTCCGCCGCCTCTTGTAACCTCTGCAACATATACTCCGCGAGGGATACCGTAGCCCTGTGATACCTCAGCAGTAACACTGACTCCTGATATGCCGATGTATCCGCGGTCGGCACTTGAAACCTTGAGCCTTGTCTGCTCGTTCATAAGCTTGTCGATTATAGGCTGTGCAACAGAGATGGGGATGGCATATCCCATTCCTTCAATTGTATCTCCGCCGATCTTATTGGAGTTGATACCTATAACTTCACCCTGGAGGTTAAGAAGTGCACCGCCTGAGTTACCTGGGTTAATTGCTGCATCAGTCTGAATAAAAGTCTGTGAAACTCCATCCTCAAGCTCAACATCACGGTTTACTGCTGAAATAACACCTGTAGTAACGGACTGACCGTATCCAAGCGCATTACCTATGGCAATAGCAGGCTCGCCAAGCTTAAGGGCGTTGCTGTCACCAAGAGTTGCGATCTTGATAGTATCTCTTGTATCTCCTGAGATATCATCAAGCATAACAGCGATAACCGCAAGGTCCATATCAGAATCTGTTCCCTTTACGACAGCCTCAACTGTAGTATCATCTGTAAAGATGACTTCAAGAGAGTCAGCACCTTCTATAACATGGTAATTGGTTGCAATCAGCAGCTCTGAATCATTTTCTCCAACGATGATGCCGCTTCCAGATGCGGTAGCCTCTTCCTGCTGCACATATCCAAAGAAGCTTGCGGATGCCGTGTAATTGTTGTGGATCATTACCATTGCAGGCATAACCTCATCAACAACTGCTGTCACGTCCGTCACAACAGCCATGCTCTCTCCGCTCACTGTCGTAGTCTGGATCTGTTTGTCGCTTGAAGCAGTATCCTGGGAATTGTCCCCTGTAGCCTCATCAATTTCCTCCGGCTCATCAATCACTGCTTCCTCCTGGGTTCCGGATGCAAAAAGTCCCGATCCCCTAAATACAGTATTGTATGCGAAATAGGTTCCCCCTGCCACAAGAGCGAGAGCCGCAGCGATAGCAACGATAATGGCAAATGTATGTCTTTTCTTAACGGGCGGAGCCTGAACCGGCTGACTGCCTATATTAGATGTATTGTACTGATATGTGCCATAGGCAGGCTGTCCGTTCGGATTGTAGTTGTAGCTGCTCTGTCCGTATGAGTAGCTGTAGGTGCCTGATGTGTTGTTGCCATAGCTGCTCTGGCCGCCATAGCTCCCCGCGTAGGTTCCGGAGCTGCCATAGGTGCTCTGGCCGCCGTAGCTGTTCTGATTGTTTGCAGTGTTCTGACCACTGAAGGCTCCGTTTGAATACCCGCTGTAAGGGTTGGTATTTGTCGTTCTATTAACATTCCACTGATCCGTACCCTGAGCACTTCCTGCAGCGGATTCTGTATTATTGGATAGCTGTTCGTTTTTTTCATCTTCATACATGATGATGACCCTTCCTTTCCTCTGTTTTATGACTTTAGTATAAAAGGGAACTGTGACGGAATTGTGTTTAATTTATGATTAAATAATTAATATTGCCATAAAATGATCCGGTTCGTATAAACATTCAGAACACAAACAGGAAAGCCAACCAGGAAAGGAAGGTACACAAAATGAGAATAATAAACCAGATACTTATGCTTTTGAGATTATCAAGAAGAAAATACATTGCCTGCCCTCTTGGCAGATAAGAGCTTCATTAATAGTCTTCCTCGAGGATACTTATCTCCATGTAGTCGAACGGGACTTCCTCAATAAAAGAGTCTTTTGTAAATCTGCATTTTGCATGAAGCTGGAAGTCCTTTACGGTGCTGTCAAGCCAGATTGGCTTTGACAGATCCATCTCATAACAGGCTTTTTCAATTGCATTCATTACTTTTTTAGTTCTGGTATCCGTGCTTTCATCGCACACTACCAGATCTTTTAACATATGGTTATCTTTAAAAAGTCTTACCCACATTCTAAACATATGTCCGAGCCTCTCTTTACAATGTATTTATGACACTGCTCATTGTACCAAATACCGGACCCGATTGCATTAAAATAAGGATCAGCCGCATACTTGGCCAATCCTTATTATCCATGATCTTACTTGAGTTTTGCAGTTTTTGCTGCGCCCGTCTTATTTATTGTAGCAACAAATTTCTTCTTGGCTGTTTTAGTTCCTGACTTTATCTTGATCTTTGCATTTTTCTTGATGCTCTTAAAAGCATTCTTGCCAATCTTTACCTTGGTATCAGGGAATGTAATACTCTCTAACCTGGAGCAGCCGGTGAATGCGCTGCTTCCTATGGAGGTAACATTCTTGCCTATAACAAGAGTCTTTAGCTTGCTGTTCTTCTTGCATGCGCTTGCGCCAATGGCTGTGACCTTATAGGCTATCTTATTCTTGTCATATACCTTATCAGGGATCGTCAGCGACTTCGTTCCGGTGCCAGCCTTTGTTAGTGTAACTGTCGGATTCTTGCTCGATGAGTTTGTCACCTTGTAGGTCATTGACTTATAGGTAAAGGTCTTTCCCTTTGCAAGCGGCTTCTTCACTGCTTTCTTGATCGTGAAAGTCTCCGTTCGGGAAGATCCCTTAAATCCGTTTTTCCCGGTAATAATTATCTGCGCGGTTCCAACCTTTGTATTGTTTTTGTAGCTGAGAGTATAATCAGTTCCCTCTTTCAGCGTCTTCTGGTTGTAAGTAAGACTTACCTTAGGTTTAATGGCTTTGCCGGTGTAAGTGTAAGAAGACGTCTTGAGTGTATAGTTTGCGCTGTAAATACTTGCAGGTACAATTGTGAAATTAAAGGTTCTTGATGATCCTGCAAATTCACCCATTCCGGTGATAACTGCAGTTGCATTTCCGGGGTTTACATTATTCTTATAGGTAACTGTGTAGTCAATACCCTCCTCCAACTGCTTCAAATTGTAAGACATAGTTATTGAAGGCTTGAGCGGCTTTCCTGTATATACCAGATAATATCCGGACATCGACCAGTTTGCCCAGCTGATATCACGCCCTTTTACCTCAAGCGGCATTGTCAGTGTTCTGCCATCTACTGCGCTGATCATCGAAAGCGTTGTCTTGCCCATCTTAACCGGAATTATACTTCCGCCCTGGATCCTTGCTACCGATGTGTCCGCAATCGATATCCTGTCATTTGGATAGCAGAAAGAAGAATACTCCGTTTTACCATCTCTTGTTGCGCTTACACTGATTATCTCCTGAATCTCTGAACATGGCGTTTCCGTGCCGGGATAGAACTCTATCTTTTCATTGGAATAGTAGCGCCAGATTATCCTGGATCCTGTGATATTGGATCTCGGAATGTCAATAGAAACAGTAGTCAGTGCATCGTTGGCAGGCTGATAGGAATTGCCGCTGTTGCTATTCGCAAACTCCTGAACCCAGAAAACAGTTCCGTCATATACAAAGCACCCAAAGCCTACTCTGTTATAGTAGTCTCTTAGCATATTCCTTCTATGTCCCTGCCCGGAATAATTGTCGCTGTCCTCTCTCCAGGCCTTGAACACCGAATAAGCACTGTGATAGCCGTATGCGATATTCTCTCCTGCCGCAGTACACCTGTAACTGTCAGGATATGCCGAAAACGGGCTTGATCCATTCGGACGGGTATGCGCATACATCACCGCAAGTTCTGCCGCTCTCTTCATGGCTGCCTTCTCGAGCTCATAATCATATTGAAGAGGCTCAAGATGCGTTTGCATAAGCTTTTGTGAGTCGGTCTCATCCCAATACCAGGCCTCAGATGAGGCCCTGAATTCATTGACCATGTTGAGCATACTTCTTGCCTCTGTCTGCTCGTATTTGCCGGTCAGAGCGGCTGTAAAGGTTCCATCAGCCCTTGCAGGTATTGGCGGTGACATCAGCAGTATAAACATGACCGATGCCATTATAAATAGAGTTCGTCTGATCTTTTTCACATATTCTCCCTTCAGAGCAGCTTTCAGCTCGAAGTGCACAAGACTGCGGTAACTGATCCTTGCATTCCCCATCAGTCTTCATATCCGTTAGGGTTATTGCTCTGCCATCTCCAGGAGTCCTCGCACATCTCCCTGATTCCGTTCTCTGCTTTCCAGCCAAGTTCTCTCTCTGCTTTATCAGCCTTTGAATAGCAGGTTGCGATATCACCAGGGCGTCTTGCCTGGATCTCGTAGGGGATCTTGACTCCTGTTGCCTCTTCAAAGTTCCTGACTATATCAAGGACGCTGTAACCAACACCTGTTCCCAGATTGTAAATGTTGAGGCCGCTACCGGGTGCAAGCTTTGCAAGAGCCTTGACATGTCCGACCGCAAGGTCAACCACATGGATGTAATCCCTTACGCCGGTTCCGTCCGGAGTGTCATAGTCATTGCCGAATACATTGAGCTTTGGAAGCTTGCCTACCGCAACCTGTGTTATATAAGGCATCAGATTGTTGGGGATGCCGTTGGGATTCTCACCGATCGTGCCGCTCTTGTGTGCTCCGATGGGATTGAAATATCTCAGAAGGACCACATTCCACTCAGGATCTGCTTTCTGGATATCAGAAAGGATCTGCTCAAGCATTGACTTGGTCCATCCGTAGGGGTTTGTGCACTGTCCCTTAGGGCACTCCTCTGTAATCGGGATAAATGCAGGATTGCCATAGACCGTTGCAGACGATGAAAAGATGATGTTCTTGCAGCCATGCTTTCTCATGACATCAACGAGGGTAAGTGTTCCTGTGATATTGTTGTCATAATACTCCCAGGGCTTCTGAACTGACTCGCCAACAGCCTTAAGTCCCGCAAAATGTATAACACTTTCGATATTCTCTTTGGAAAAAATGTTCTCGAGAGCCTGCCTGTCTCTGATGTCCGCCTCGTAAAAAGGAACCTTCTTACCGGTAAGCTTCTCAACTCTCTCAAGTGACTTCCTGCTTGCGTTGGCAAGATTGTCCATTACTACGACGTCCTTATCCGCATTCTGAAGTTCAACCACAGTATGTGATCCGATATAACCTGCTCCGCCTGTTACAAGAATTGCCATATCTACCTCTTTCTGATTATTTTGCAACAATCCAATTTGTTCTGATGTTCTTTTTTCTATTCCTTATTTTAGCGACAGCACACTGTTCTTACAACTTACTTATGTTGTAAATATCTGTCATTATGTTAAGTGAGATACTGTTCAGACAAAAATGCGCAACAGGCATATCAGAGCTCTATGCCATTCTTCTTACAGAGCTCCCTGGCAGACTCAACAGAATCCACTCCTTCTTTGTTCTTGATGGGCGCGAACTCATGCTCCCTTACAACCTCGTAAGGAAGGCAGGAGTCAAGCATGTGTATCATATCAAGAACCAGCTGCTCGAACTTACAGCCGTTTGGTGCTTCAGGTTTAACAAGCTCAGCGTTTTCATCAATATAAGGAATCTTCTTCTCAACAACGTGAAGAGGAAGCTCTTTTTTCGCGATCTCAAAGAGAGCTTTTTCGTTAAACATATAGTTTAAGATAACGCCATAGTTGTAGGCAGGATCTCCGTTTGCGTCCTTGGCGTCCATCATCTCCTGTGAGAGTTCATAGTACTCTACAATAGATGGCTTACCGTCTTCGAGGCACATAACGCCCACTTTCTCATCAGGAGCGTTCTTGCGAACTACCTTCGCGCCGCAGTCAACACCTGCTGTGAGCGTTGCTCCGACAAAGCAGGGGTCAGCGATTCTCTGAAGTACATTGTCTACTGCAAAAATATCTATCCACTCGATACCTTCTTTGAGGATCAGGTCGCGAAGACCAGCCTTGAGCATTGATGAATACCATCCCGCATTGCCGTTGGGTGAAGTGGAGATCCTTGACTTGCCCTCCATGTACACCTTCCCGTTATAGTCTGACGCAGGTGCCATGTCCTGTTTAAAGAAAGTGATCTTGTCCTGCGGGTATCCGAAGAAGTCGTGCTCCTTCAAAAAGGCTATTGTAGCATCATTGTTCTTTTCACTAGTCATGATAAACAGTCTGATATAAGAGCCCTCGGCCTGTTTAACTGTATCAAGCAGGTTCTCGATGATCCTCTGGAAAATATATACCGGTTTTGTCAGCCCAATGTCATACATTCCCTTTGGATTGTCAGACCCAAGCCTTGTGCCCATGCCTCCGGCAAGAAGACAGGCTGCGATCTTTCCCTCCTTGAGAGCCTTTACACCGGCCTTAGTAAACTCGTCCTTTTTTGCCTCGATCTCTGAAACCTGCATTGCAGCAAGTGGCGCGAACTCTCCTCTTCCCTCACTCTTTCCAAGATTGGCGCAGTTCTTCAGGACCTCGAACTCCGTCTCATCGATCTGTGTCAGAAGCTCCTGCCTCTGACTGTCAGTCAGTTCATCATAGTATTTTAGGACATGAAGCTGTCCGTATTTTTCAAGTTTCGCCTTCGCTTCCTCAAATGTCATTGTCGTTCCTCCATATTATTTTTCTCATCATTAAAAGATAATATAACCCTACAGGGATTATCTTACAACCTGTAAATATCAAATTATCCAAATAGAATTCCTTTTAAATAAAGAAGGTGCTGTGAAAAAATGAGTAATCATCCTATCACAGCACCCTGCTACAGACTCAGGTATTATTCTTCTGAAGTCTCAACTACTTCTGTGTTTTCTTCGGAAACTTCTTCTGAAGCTCCCTCTGTTTCCTCGACAACTTCCGGATTCTCGGGAGCAGCTTCTGAACCTTCCTCTACTGAGGATTCTGAGCCCTCCTCTACTGAAGCTTCTACGCCTTCCTCTGCTGCAGCTTCTGTTGCGCCCTCCGGTGTCTCCTCAACAACGACCTCCGGGTTCTCTGCCGCCTCTGGTGCAGGTGCGGGAGCCGGTGTTCCGGGAGTCCAGCCTGCGGGATCTGTCAGAAGTCCGTTCTGGTCAAATGTACATGCCACACCATCGAGCTCTGCCGAAACAGATGCAAGCATTGCTCCGGTATTGACATCAAAATATCTCCATCCCTCCGGGAACTGTGCCCAGCCTACAGACATCGCTCCGTCATCCGCAAAGAGATAGTTCGCACCCTCAACAGACTGAAGTCCTGTGAGAGCTGCAGGGCTGAAGTAAAACCTCTGACCCTGGTCATTGGAATACCATCCTGTGACTGCGACGCCGTCTTCTCCGAAGAGATATCTTCCGGCCTCTGTATCGACCATTCCGGTCTGCATAACACCATTGCCATCAAAGCTGTAGAACTGCTCGCCTATCTGAGTAAGACCCGTACGCATCACACACTGCTCATCAAAGAAGTGTACTCCGTCATCAAGCTGTATCAGTCCGCTCTGGCAAACGCCGTCGCCATTTGCATAATAAACAGCTCCACCGACATTCATAAGTCCGCTGCTGCGAACGCCTTCCTCGTTAAAGAGGTACTTGGCGCCCTCTATATCGACAGCACCAGTTCTTGCAAGACCGCCATTGGCAGCGTCAAGATAATATGTTCCGCTGTCATCAGAAAACCATCCGGTCTGAATGTATCCGCTCTCATCCGCGTGGTACTTCTGTCCGCCAAGGTTGATCCATCCAAACTGTCTGCGGTAGTTGTGGAAGTAACATACGCGCTCGCCCCAGCTTGAGAATCCCTCCGGTATGATCCTTGAGAAATAGTCCACATACAGGTGATTGACATCGACTCTTGTACTGATTCCCGGCACGCTGCCATTACTGCCTGACTGCCACATCGCATAGTCTCCGGGATAGTCGCAGGCTGTGTTGTACTGGGCAACCCACTTGGGAACCGTCACGGAAGGCATTCTTCCGAGAAACCAGTTCTTGCTGGAATATACCATAGGCTCATAGCCGTTTGCATATATGACTGCGCAGAAAGCATCCACAATCGACTGAAGCTGCTGCGCGTTAAGTCCCTTGTGACACGAGTCCTCAATGTCTATTGCTATCGGAAAAGAAACTGTGTAGGGCGCTATCCATGCGAGAACCTGATTGGCCTCTGCTGCAGCGGCCTCCGGTGTTGTGGCATACGAATAAATGTAGATACCGGTGCGAACTCCGGCTGCATTGGCGCCATTTATATTGTTGATAAACTGTTCGTCCAACCCTTTCTTGGTTGTTCCAACTCTGATCATGGCAAAATTGATTCCTGCTGCCTTGACCTGCTCCCAGTTGATTCCTCCCTGATATTTGGAAACATCGATTCCTACCGCAACCTCAGGTCCGACAGCCATTGAGCGGATGCTTGCAGCAGGGCTTAAGATCAGGAGTGCCATAAGACTTACAAGCATTCCTGCGCAAAAAAATAAACGCTTAAAACTCTTTACCATACCTCTCCCCTTTTTATTTTTTACAAATTTCTTAACAATTATTATAAAGGACAAAGAGGTCCCCGGTCAATGTAATTACAATCGTTATGAAAACATTATTAAGCCGCATAAAATCTACGTTTTATGGTATTATATATTGTGATGAAACGCACACAAAATTTGTATTTGGCAGTTGGATTTTAATGGTTTTCCAAAGGAGGATATGGCATGCTGAAAGATTTTAACAAGGCCCGGTTACCTGAAGAAGAAGAGCTTAGATCCAAGCTGAAAGAAGAAAGGACACGTCTTTCAGCTTCCCAGATGAAGATAAAGGAAGCAGGACTTCCCGTCATGGTTCTTTTCGAGGGATGGAACGCCGCAGGTAAGGGCGCGGTGATAGGCAAGGTCATCAGGAATATCGATCCGAGGTTTTTCAAGGTCGCAACCATGGATCGTCAGCCCAGCGATGAGGAAAAGAGATATCCATTTCTGTACAGGTATATCAAAGAAATACCCGAAGCCGGAAAATTCCGCTTCTTTGACACCTGCTGGATGGAGGAAGTGGTAGACGATGTCCTTGACAAAAAGCTAACCGAAGAGATCTACAAAAAGAGAGTTCACTCTATCAACATCATTGAGCGGCAGCTTAGTGACAACGGGTATCTAGTTGTAAAGTTCTTTTTCCATATATCAAAAAAAGAGCAGAAAAAGAGACTTGAAAGCCTTCAGAGCAGCAAGGATACAAGCTGGCGCGTAGACAAGGACGACCTTCTGCAGAACAAGCACTACGACAAATGTCTCGAAGTCTTCGACAGATACCTCGAGGACACCAACCAGTCAAGAACGCCCTGGTACATTATAGATGCGACCGACAAAAAGTGGGCCGAGCTGCAGGTTCTGCAGTTCCTCAACCAGGGAATTGATATCGCGCTTGCCAACCGGAAGATGAATGTGCCGATACTTCAGAACACCTTTCCTATGGAAATTATGCCAAAGCTCTCCGAGATTTCCCTTGAAGACAAGTCCATGACTGACGCAGAGTATGACGCGCAGCTTGATCTTCTCCAGAAGGAACTTCGGGGACTATGCAACAGGGTATACAGAAAAAAGATTCCCGTCATCATAGCCTATGAGGGATGGGACGCTGCCGGAAAGGGCGGCAATATAAAGAGGATAACAGAGGCTCTCGACCCCAGGGACTACGTTGTCGAACCCATTGCCAGCCCTGAGCCGCACGAAAAGTCCAGGCACTACCTCTGGCGCTTCTGGACAAGACTTCCCAAGACAGGGCATTTTACGATCTTTGACCGGACCTGGTACGGCAGGGTCATGGTCGAGAGGCTTGAGGGGTTCTGCAGCGAAAACGACTGGCAGAGAGCCTATAACGAAATCAATGAGTTTGAAAAAGAACTGAAGGACTGGGGCGCTGTCATCATCAAATTCTGGGTACAGATAGACAAGGACACGCAGCTTGAGCGCTTCAACGACAGGCAGAACACCCCGGAAAAGCAGTGGAAGATCACCGATGAGGACTGGAGAAACCGCGAAAAATGGGATCTCTACGAAACCGCGATCGATGAGATGATATCCAAGACCAGCACCTCATTCGCTCCCTGGTACGTTCTTGAATCCGTAGACAAAAAATACGCAAGAATAAAGGCCCTCCGGATCGTCATTGAAGAGATCAAAAAGGCCCTCTGACAGCGCATACATCAGTTGACAATATTTCGGGGTTCGCCCCTAAGCCACCACTCGATATTTTTCTTAACTTCGAGTATACACCTCGTCCTTGCCTGCGTACTGCCCCAGGCAAGGTGAGGTGTTACAAACAGTTTCCCCGAATCCTGTATCCCGAGCAGCGGGCTGTTTTTGTCCATCGGCTCAGGATTCAGTACATCAAGCCCTGCTGCCGCAATCTGTCCGCTCACCAGTGCGTCATATAGGTCTTTCTCTCTGACCACTGCTCCCCTTGCCACATTTATGAGAATTGCGGTTTTCTTCATCTTCTCAAAGGCTCTTTTGTCAAAGAGGTCTCTGGTTCTTTCGCTGAGCGGGCAGTGAAGGGAAATGACATCTGACCTTCTAAGGAGCTCATCAAAATCCACCTGCTCATAATCCGTGCAGTCGCTGTGACCGGAGGATGCATAAAAGATAACCTTCGCGCCATAGGAGGACGCAATGGACGCAACCCTCTTTCCTATATTTCCCATTCCGACTATTCCATAAGTCTTGCCATCGAGCTCCTCAAACGGAATATCAAGACAGCAGAAATGCTCCTGATTCGCATAGGCTCCGCTCTTGACAAATTCGTCGTAGTGCCTGAGATTCTCCATCAGATAGAAAAGCATTGCAAAGGTGTGCTGGGCAACCGATGCCGTCGAGTAGTTCACAACATTTGCGACCTTCACTCCATGTCTGTCACAGGCAGGAATGTTGGCATTGTCAAACCCCGTTGCGAATTCACATATAAGCTCAAGCTCCGGAGCCTTCTCAAGGAGTTCATCCGTGATCATGCTCTTATTTATCACAAGGATCTTGGCTCCCAAAAGCCGCTCCCCGGCGTTGTCATCCGTGATCTTATCCGGGTAGTAGCTCACCTCTCCCAGTTCGTCAAAAATACTGTAGTCCATATCTGTACCGACGCTGTCAGTATCCGCTATTACAATCTTCATTTTCTCTCCTTAAGGACTCTGCTCATTCCTTCATAGTCCCTTGTCTTGTACAGTTTTTCCAGCTTCTCAATGATGCCTTTGCAGCACTCCGGAAGCTGATAATCCTGCATCTCCTTAAATGTGCCTGAAAGAAGCGCCTCATTTTTCTGCTCTATTCCGCTCTCGAGCGCCTCGTACATGCTATTCATCAGAAGGTCATCCATATCCCCTCCGCCTAGGCTTATATTGTCTTTAGGTATATCTACATTTTTTTCAAAGATGTCAGAAAGCGGCTTCCTGAATTCTTCAAGCTCTCTTATGAGCGCCTCGTGATGGGAATTTATAAAATCTGTATTTCCCTCTTTTCCCGCCATCTCAAGCGCTTCGGAATTCCGGGAAAGCTCCTCTGCCCCTATCAGCCTGGCAGAGCTCTTGAGGGCATGTACCTTGATGGTGTAGTTCTCCCAGTCTTTATCATCAAAAAAGCCCTGAATCTCATTCGCCCTGTCTTCCAGTGTATTGTAGAATATTTCAAGGACGCTCCTAAAGGATTCTTCCGATCCGCTGTTAGCGATGGCGATTCCGGAATCAATCCCCAAAAGACCGCTATACCACTTCCCGGAAGTCTCAGCGTCCCCTTCATCTGCAGCCGGCACCTTAGAAATAATATCATATTCCTCTTCATTGTGATACATGCCCGCATCAGCGTGCTCATAAGCATGGCTGTCCCTGTAGGGCACCAGCATTTTCTCAAGATTATAGGTCTGATCTCCCTTTTCGAGCCATTGTATTCCAAAGGAGCCTGTTCCACAGCTTAAGGCAAGCACTCCCGATGCTTTCTGGAATATGATGTTTTTAAAAGGAACTCGCCGTTTGATCCTCTCTCCGATGGCAGAAAGAGTATCCTCAGGTATCCCCGAGCTTGTGACAAAAACAACGTCTGTGTCAGGTTTGTAGCTCCTTGGCAGAGCATAATCCACATATCTGTAGTAGCTCTTAACCTTATCTCCAACCCGGATCCGGCCGAGTTTAAAGGTATCTCTTTTTATATCAAAGAAAAGCCTGAGCCCCATAGACTTCATTATATTGTACATGCCCCTGCTCACAAGGCCGCGCTTTAAGAGCACGGTCGGATCGCTCGTTATAAAGCTGCTATGAACTTTTTTTCTGAGCCGGCTCAGTTCAGTCATGATATTACCCGGAGTCATTCCAAGTATCGCCATATTGTAAGCGAGCAGGACAAGAAGTCCCATTGCACTGGAATTAACCTCTGAATTAAAGATATAGACGTTGCCAAAATTTTTGGACGCCTCCCTGGCACATTCGTACTCCCTGCTTATCCCGGATGCGATTGTGATATAGATGACCTGGTGCGCCTTCTTAAGCTCCGATGCAAAGAACTGCTCAAACTCGTCCACAGTCGGAGGCTCCGACTCAAATTCCTTTCCCTCTCTGGCATACCTAAGTATCTCATCGGTGTCTGCCTCAATGCCATCATAGTACTCCCTGCCATCAACATGTATCCTGAACGGAAGGACATCGATCTGCAGCTCCCTCAAGGTACTGAGCGGAAGGTCACAGAGATTACTTGTAGTTATAAGTACCGGAACCTTTTTGCTGTAGCCGGTGGCAATATTCATCTGGGATCTGATCCCTGTCTCCTTCTGAGCTTTTATGACCTTTGACTCCGGAAGATGCGACAAAAGGACTTCCTCAAGCTGCTGCCCGGAGACCGGTTTCAATAGATATCCGTCGAAGCCGCTCGTTCTATACAGCTCTCTGTTCTCACTCCCCGCATTGGCAGTCAGAGCTATTATCGGGGCATGGTTATTGAGCCCGCCCACCTGCTTCCTTATCATTCGCATGCACTCAATGCCATCCATTTCAGGCATCAGATGATCCATAAGGATCACATCGTAGCGCTTTCTCGAAGTAAGTGAAAGAGCTGACTCAGCACTGCTCTCAACATCTACCTGTATACCAGTCCCCTCTAAAAGCTTCTTTTCAACTTCAAGGTTTAGTTCATTGTCATCCACTATCAGCACTCTCGCATCAGGTGCCTGAAAGCCGGCTTCATACTTTCTGCCACTCTTTACACCTTCATAGTCCGTTATGCTGATGTCCCCGACAGCCTTAGGATTTGAGACCTTCTGCCACAGCTTTATCGTAAATGTCGATCCCTGTGAATAGACGCTGTTGACCGCTATCTCGCCTCCCATAAGATCGACAAGCTGCTTGACTATGGAAAGACCGAGTCCGGTTCCTTCTATCTTTCTGTTGATCTCCTCGTCTGTCCTCTGGAAAGCATCAAAAAGATATGGCAGTGCCTCCTCTCGAATTCCCATGCCGGTATCGGCTACAGAGAACACAAGCTGTACACTGTCCTCCTTTATATCCTCCTTTTCAATATACAGTGTGACCGTTCCTTCTTTTGTGTATTTGACTGCATTATTGAGAAGATTTACAAGTATCTGCTTGATCCTGATCTCATCACCAAAGAGCTCCGTTGGTATTGTAGGGTCAATGCGGATCTTGAGCTCCAGCCCCTTCTCCTGTGCCCGTAGCCATATCATGTTCACGATCTCGGATACAAATGCCGCCATGGAATAATTCACAGGAATGATATCCATCTTTCCTGCTTCTATCTTAGATATATCAAGAATGTCATTTACCAGAGACAAAAGTAATCTTCCCGCGCCCTGAATATTGCCCGCATCCCGTCTTATCTCCTCGGAGGCATCCTCCTGGCGGAGTATCAGCTCATTGAGTCCCAGGATAGAGTTTATCGGAGTTCTTATCTCGTGGCTCATATTGGAAAAGAATCTGTTCTGGGTTTTGTTGAGTTCCTCATACTTTTTGGCCTCCTGTCTGGCCCTCTTGTTTTCCTCCCTGAAGAGCCACTCAAGAAACCACACCATCATGCAGCACACAATTCCTACCAGTATCACGGATAACATTGTGTCTATATTGTATTTCTCAATTTCCTCAGGACCTATCTCCGGGGGGCTTAAGTACTTGTCCATGTACAGGATAAAGGTCTCCCCTGTCAGTACGGCGAGCATGATAGGCTTCCACTTTCCGCTCAGTACCAGACCGGTATAAAGATATGTGAAAATGATCCAAACTATGGCTCCTCCATGGACACCTCCGCCAAAGTAAAAGAGCGTCGGGATTATGAAAAGAACCAGTCCGATCACAATCAGTCTGACTGCCACATAGACTCTGTTCCTGGTGACAGAGAAAATAGTGATCGCAGGCACCATGATGACAGTGACAGTCAGTATTATGATCTCCACGATATTTTCCCCGATAATGATATCTCCAATCAGCGCCAGCATCACACCGAGGTCTGTCACAAGTGTAAGGAGAATAAACACCCTCTCCCTGAAACTTCTCGAGGGATCCTTAAGCATCTGGACCGTGCGCTCATACAGCTTTCGAATCACGTTGTACCTCTCTTTCGGTCATCTGTTACGTCTTTCATAACCCGGTTCATGACTCTCTCGAAATCATTGATGGTGATCGGCTTGGATATAAAGCCGTCAAACCCTTCCCTTAGGAACATCTCTTTTGCGCCACTGACCGCGTTAGCAGTCAGGGCAATGATCTTTACTTCCTTCTTTTGCTGTTCCGATACAGCTCTTATCCTCTTCATCGCCTCGATGCCGTCCATCTCAGGCATCATGTGATCCATAAATACGACATCGTAGCCATTGCCACTGAATTTTTCTATTGCCTCTCTCCCGCTCTCAGCCGTCTCGACGTACATATTGTATTCTCTGAAAAGCCCCGTTGCCACAACAAGGTTCATTGGCTCATCATCGCACACAAGCGCCTTGATGCCATCAAGGATCGGTCTGTTTATCTCGCTTTCCCTCTTTGGATCTTCCTCGTGGTACTCTCCGTTTATAAGGCTTACTATCTGCATGCCACAGAATGGTTTCGGCAAAAGCACAGAGTTTTTGTCTATCAGTCCCGATAATTCTTTTGTTGCCGATACCGCCACTGCGACATCACCGGAAGAGACTGCGTCAATGTACTCTTTGTCTGTCAGATATTCTTCAGCTCCCATTATTATGTGCGTCATGTCTCCCCTTGAAATAAGCTTTTCAAGTTCAGCTCTTCCCTGGGCCAGATACAGGTTGACCCGCAGTCCCTTTGCAAGAGTCCTTGCCATATCCCTGTAATATTCGCCCAGAACAGGCACTTTATATTTTACGGGCTGATTGTAAAATACCGCATTTATAAATCTGTCCGTTTTTATACTCATGCAGGGCGAATTGTCAACGACCTCCTGAAACACGCTCACCCTTACAGTGGTACCTTTGCCGGGAACGCTCTCGATCTTTACAAAGCCGTTCATGCTCCTTACAAGGCCGTACACAATTGACAGCCCAAGGCCTATACCTCCTGTGCTTCGATCCCTCTTTTTGTCAGCCTGATATATGCCCTTTGATACTCCTTCGATATCCCTCTGAGTCATTCCCTTGCCTGTGTCAGATACTTCAATAATGAGATTGATGCCATATTCCTTTTTCATGGCGTAAATCCTTAGCCTCGCCCCGCCAAGCCTAGTAAACTTAAACGCATTGTTCAGCAGATGTTCCATGATCTTTGTGATCTTTCCCGCATCTCCCTTAAGCACTGCAGGTACAGCCGGATCGAGATCCACAATATAATCGAGACCGGTCCTTACACTGACGGCCCTGAACTTTCCGATCAGATCGACCAGAACAGATGTGATCATATATCTCTCGTTCTCCAGGATCACATTTTTCCTCTGTATCTCGCTGTAGTCCTGAATGTCTTCAATCTGATGAGCCAGTCTTGCTCCTGCGTCAGAGATAGACGCTATATCCTCTCTCTCCTCTTTTCTGAGGATGAGCCCCGACAAGCCTTTTATTACATTTACGGGTGTCCTCAGCTCATGGGAAATATTGACAAGAAAGTCCTCCATATCATGGTCATACTCCTCCCTCTCAGCCTTCCCCCTCATTATCGCGTCATCATACCACAGACTCTTTTCTATAACCGCATTGAGGATCACATAAATACAGATGATCGAGAGGACATGCAGTACTATCCTGGAAACAGTGAGCATATCAAAGATCATAGCCTCAAGACTGACTGCTATTATGATCTGAACCAGCATGATCAGGAAATACTCAAATACCAGGAGGCGCAGATACATGGTGCGTCTTATCAGTGTGGCTGTGCTCATTAAAAGAGCCGAGATAACTACCACGTCAAAGAAACTGGTGTAGTGCACGCCGTGATAAAAGGAAACCAGCATGGAAAAGATCATGTAGTAGTTTTCCCTGCCCCTCACGGATCCGTACTGAGAAAAATGCATCCACCATGCAACAGCAACCCCCACCCCAATAAGCGGAGGCACCCAGAATTCCCATCCCTGGGACAGGCTCTCTGCTATAGCTCCTATGCAGCCCACGGTTATGACCAGTACCACAATATTATGCTCTCTAATGCTGTCCTGACTGTTATCTCCCAAATCGCACTCCTTTTAGCTCCTGTGCGTGTCGCTCACATGCTCCCGCACATATCTTTTGACATTTTTAAGATCGGTGGTTCCGTTGGCGCAGTATACCGCTCCGAGTACCGTCGCGTACTCCTCCTCCGCAAACATCCTCCTTACTCTCTCAACGTCATTTTCAAAATAAGTCTCATCGCTCTCAAAGCCGAAGGCCACAAACTCTTCTCCTGATTGCCTGTAGACATTTTCTTTCCCAAAGGTATCCATGAGATGCCCGGCAACAGATGCCACAATCTCGTCGCCTGCTTCATGTCCTCTGATATCATTTATCTCCTTTAGCCCGGGTATCTCGCAAAATACATATCCAAAAGACTGGGACATATCAAACCTGGAGTTAGTAAAATCCTTGAGCGCACTGCGATTTCCCGCACCGGATGTTGGATCGTGATAAGTGTAAAAAAGTATTCTCTCCTGCTCATTTCTCTGGATAATAAACTGAGCAAAGAAATATGAGATGATGCCCATGATCTCCTTTATATTTTTAAAGTTCTCCGGGGAGATATCGCTTATCAGAAAGATGCCTATGAGCTTGTCTTCTGACTTCATGGGACCGGCCACCATTCTTGTCGTGCCGCTTTTGACAAGCCTGTCATAGAGAGTCGGATAAGCATCCTTAATCTCCTTCACGTCACTTACCTCAATATAGAGATTGTCGGAGAGCATGTTCTCATAGATCTTGTCGATTACCCCTTTGTAGGGCATTGTGGTTATCTCCTTTGGAAGCTGATCGAGTCCATCCATAAACCACTCGTAGGTGCCGTGGAAACTCCCATCAGGCATCTCCTCAAAGATGATCGTCCTCTTTGCCCCAAGCTCTTTCCCCATGTATTCAAGAAGCAGTCTTATACTCTCCTCAGGCTTTTTAGAGGCCACGGCAAACTGCAGCGATCTGTTTACGAACCTGTCCCTGTCAACCGCAGCCTGATCACGCATCCACCAGTTGATAAACTGTATCAGTACGACAATGATAAAAAGAAGCATCCCGAGCCTTATAAAGGTACCGACCTCAAAAATGCCAATCCTGAATCTGTATTTGTAAAACTCAAGAATACAGCATATAAATACAATCCCAAGCCCAATGTAAACACCCTTCTGTTCTATCGGAAGTGATTTCTTTCTGCAGAATAAGTAGTCATCCGAAAGCATGAGCGCAACGATTATAAATAGTGAATCTGCCATTACTATTGCCAAAAAGGTTACACTCCTCGAAGTATCGATCCCCATAGCAAATCGCATCAGAAGCATCAATAATTCCATGCCGACAGTGATGTAGAAGGCTACAAGGTTATATACCTTTCTCTTTTGTCTTGTTGTTGAATTAAAGAATCTCACAAAGGGATAGAGAACAAGAAGTATCGTCATGCGGTTAAGCAGGCGCCATAAATAGATCCTTCCGGTAAGAAGCTGCATAAGATTGGTATTTGTAAGAAGCCATGTCCCTATAAGGACAGACCCGACACCGAGATCGAGAATATCGATCGGAAGATTTTGTTTATCAGACACGCCTGCCCAGACCAGAACAAGGAGTCCTCCAAAGAACATGATAAGAAGCGTCAGGATAAAAGACACCTGACCGACATCCATCTTAAGGTGCAGATAGTCGATAAAAGGACAGATATACACATCATGTACACCCGCATCTGTGATCTGGCTGCTGACACCGGTAAGTCTCAGTACTGCCTTTTTACCTGCTGCATCCTCAGACAAGCCCACCTCATGATATGCACTGCCATATCCTTTTCCCGTTATATTATCGTGGGACTCAAAGCTGTAGACAACCCTGCCGTCTATCAGCACCTCCAGGTCGCAGTCCCTTGACTCAAAGCATAAAGCATCCCTGCCCGTGGCGGATGAAGGAATCTCTTTTTCCAGCACTGCCAGACCTCCAGCATCTCCCAGCGCCACATCGTCTATATTGCAGATCTTGCCCGAAGCATCCTGCCAGCCATCGGAAAATTCCCTTATCCGCGTCTGATAGTCCCTGTCGAAAAAGTCAGTAAAGAAAATCGCATAGAGCCCGATAAGTATTACAATTGCAGCAAATATCAGGTTATAGATGATAAAAAGGTTAAAGGATTTCCCCTCATCGTTCATAGGCACTCCTGTCAAAATAGAGGCACAACCCACAGGTCATGAGTTCATAAAAAAGATGCATATTTACTCATATTACCATTCTATCATGTAGTAGTTAACTAAAAAACATTTTAGGTCAACTTAATATAAATTTAATGGCACGCTTCGGTCTCCCAAAGCGTGCCATTTATCATCTTATTATTGATTTAATATCAGCAGAAAGGATTCTCTGTAGGATAAGGAAGAGATGCAGGCTGGTTGTAGCCGATGGTCTCTGCTCCAAGATACTTGAATACCTCAAAGAGACTCTTTCCGTAGTGTCCGAAAGCAACCGCTCCGTGGTGAGGGAAGTTCTGCTGGATAAGTACGTGCCTGTAGAATCTGCCCATCTCATGGATCGCGAATACACCGATGCCTCCGAAGGACCTTGTTGCAACAGGAAGAACCTCGCCCTCTGCAAGATATGCACGAAGGTGATTGTCTGCTGTACTCTGCAGTCTGTAGAATGTGATATCACCGGGCTTGATGTCTCCCTCAAGTGTTCCCTGTGTAACCTCCTCAGGAAGATTTCTTGCCATGATCCTCTGGAACTTCATCTCGCAGCTTGAGAGCTTGCTTGAGCATGTGTTGCCGCAGTGGAAGCCCATGAATGTATCTGTGTGCTTGTAGTCGCCGAACTTGCCCTTGA
>JAEEGL012995852.1_pt1 | contig 36388 bp, 24 predicted proteins | sample 9134231 | NCBI WGS metagenome assembly JAEEGL01 (sample SAMN16246548, study PRJNA631951) | gut metagenome | biome: gut microbiome; feature: rumen; material: fiber-attached | host: Bos | place: Iran: Karaj | collected 2018-10 | reverse complement strand
CACCCGCGGCATCATCGACGCTATCCTGAACCACAGCATCGACAACGCTCCCACCAAGGTGATCCCCTACTTCAACCTGACCGTGCCCACCGTGCTTGAGGGCGTTGACACCGGCATCCTCGACCCGCGCGACACCTATGCCGACGCTGCACAGTGGGAAGAGAAGGCAAAGGACCTGGCAAGCCGCTTCATCAAGAACTTCGTCAAGTACGAGGACAACGAGGCAGGCAAGGCGCTCGTAGCCGCTGGTCCCCAGCTCTAAGCTAAGGCAATAATAAAACAAATTCTATAGCCGTGAGGGCGATTTCCGCAATGGAAATCGCCCTCATTTTCATCATTTTAACCCCTCTCCAATAAAAAAGTTACATTCATGTAACTTACATTCATGTAACTTTTACTATCTTTGCAGCCATGAACCAATAACAATTCATCACAATGAAGGCACCATTTCAATTTGGATCACTGGCCGAGAAAGAGAATTTCATCGACCGCGTTGAGGACAGAGCACTACTCAAACAACTGCTCATGTCAGGCATACACGTGATGCTCATTTCTCCCCGCCGATGGGGCAAGTCTTCACTAGTTAAGGCTGTTGCCGAGGAGCTGATGGCCGAACACAAAGACGTGAGAGTATGCTTTATCGATGCATTCAGCATCAGTACCGAGACTGAGTTTTACCGTACATTTGCCAGCCGTGTCATGTCATGCGCCGCTTCACGATTCAAGAAAGGCATTGAGGAAATGAGGAAATTTCTTACTGGTGCTGTGCCGCAATTGGTCATCAGGGATAAGGTGACCGAGTTTGTCACATTTGACGTGCGCTTCCAGCCCCAGGAGAAGGATAAACTCGAAATCCTAGAACTACCCGAAAAGATTGCCGCTGCCAAGGGGTTGCGAATCATCGTTTGCATCGATGAATTCCAGCAACTTGCCAATATCCCCCAATATAGCGACATGGAGGGCAAGATGCGCTCAGTCTGGCAACAGCAACATCATGTGTCTTATTGTCTATACGGCAGCAAACGCCACATGATGACCGATATCTTCAATGATTCAGCTAAACCTTTCTATCGCTTTGGGCAGGTCATTTGGCTCAAAAAGATAGAGGAGCGTTATTGGGTTGATTTTATCGTAGATGCTTTTGCCCGCACGGGCAAGAGTATAACGATAGAACTGGCCAAACGTATTTGTGATGTGACTAAGTGTCACTCATGGTATGTCCAGCAACTGAGCTTTTTCATTTGGAATGCTACCGACAATGAAGTGACCGACGAAACCTTTGATCGGGCGTTGCAACGTATGATCGACACCAATGCGCCAATGTTCCAAAACGATATAGAAGTATTGACAGCAAGTCAAAAAGCTATGCTACAAGCTGTAAATGACGGCATATACCAGTTCTCGGCCGAAAGTAGCAAGCGACTCTACACCTTGGGCAATGCCAACACCATTGTTCGCAACAAGCGCATCCTGCAAGACAAAGATATCATCGAGCAGCAAGGTAAAGAGTTTGTATTTGTTGATCCTATTTTTCAACTATGGTTCAATCAACAGTTTCAACCATAGTTAAAGATAGGTGAGATTCTACATGATAAAAAAGTTACATTCATGTAACTTACATAGATGTAACTTTTTGTAATTTTGTGATTGCTATGCGAGTTTTGATTGTCAATACTGCCGAGCGAACGGGAGGAGCGGCCATCGCCGCCAACCGCCTGCTGCAAGCCTTGAACCGCAATGGGGTCGAGGCAACCATGCTGGTGCGTGACCGCAAGACCGATGCCCCTGAGGTGGTCAACATCGCGCCATCGTGGCGACTGCGTGCCAAGTTCCTGTGGGAACGAGGCGTCATCTGGCTCGCCAACGGATTGAGCCGCCGCAACCTCTTTCAAGTGGACATCGCCAATGCCGGGACCGACATCACCTCGATGCAGGTATTCCAACAGGCCGACGTGATCCACCTGCACTGGGTGAACCAGGGCTTCCTATCGCTGGGTAATCTGGAGCGCATTTTCGCTTCAGACAAGCCCATCGTGATTACCCTGCACGACCAGTGGTATTTCACGGGCATCTGCCATTACTCGGGCGAGTGCACCAAATTCAAGTCGTTGTGCACCCATTGCCCGATGCTTACCAGTGGCGGTATAGGCGTGGACGTGGTCAAGCGGGTGTTTGAACGCAAGCGCCGCATTTACGAGGGCCGCAAAGTGACCTTCGTGGGTTGTAGCCGATGGATGGCCGACCTGGCCCGCCAGAGCCGCCTCACGCAGGGCCACAAGGTCGTGAATATCCCCAATGCCATCGACACCGACGTGTTCTCCCCTGGCGACCGTCAAGCGGCACGTCAGCGGCACGGCCTGCCTGCTGAGGGGCGGCTGGTACTCTTCGGCGCACAGCGCATCACCGACGAACGCAAGGGCTTCCGCTACCTGGCCGAGGCTTGCGAGCTCATCGCCAACGAGCACCCCACGCTGGCCAGCAAGATAGGCATCGTTGTCCTGGGCGGAGATGCCCAAAGCGTTAAGGAATCATTGCCCCTGCCCGTCTATACCATCGACTACCTGAGCAACGAACGTGACATCGCCCAGCTCTATCAGGCGGTGGATCTCTTTGTCACGCCCTCATTGCAGGACAACCTGCCCAACACCATCGTCGAGGCGATGGCATGCGGAACACCGTGCGTGGGCTTCGATGTGGGCGGCATCCCCGAAATGATCGACCACCAGCAGAACGGCTACGTGGCGGCCTACCGCGACAGCAACGACTTCGCTGACGGCATCCTCTGGAGCCTTGATGACACACGCCACGGCAACCTGTGCCTACAAGCCCGTGAAAAAGCCCTCGCTACCTACAGCGAGCCCATCATAGCACACCTTTACCGTGAAGTCTATGAGGATTAGAGATTAGGGATTAGAGATTAGTGACTTTATAAAAAAACAGGCGGCCCAAACGGGTCGCCTGCTTTTCTTGTCTGTAAGCCTAAGGCTTACTTCAGCACCTTCATGGTCGAAGTCGTACCGTCCGTGTAGGTGGTCACAACGATGTTGATGCCATCGAAGGGCTGCTCGCTCTCTTGGCCTGCCACGTTGATGTAGCGCACGTTCTTGATCTCCTTGTTGGCGTTAATCTGCTCGATAGCGGTAGGCTCATCCACCGTTACGTAGCTGTTACCAGCGGTAAACATCTTGTGGTTATTATCCACCAGGATAACGTCGCTCAGTATCAGCTCAGCATCGCGGGCATCAAACTCGTCACTGGCGGTGAGCGTCAGGCTCATGATGTTGCCCTCGTTGCCTGCATACTTGGCATTGGTGAACGATACGCCGATGAGCGTATAGGCGTTGGCATCATCTTCGGCCTCACGCATTGAGTAGTTGTGGTTGCTGCCACGCTCGATACCGTTGACAGCTACGAGTTCCAAGCCCTCAGGCAGGATGAGGTTGCTCTGCATGGCAATGTAGCTGTGCTCATCGTTGTTGAGTGCCACCTCGATGGTGCGGGTCTGGCCGGGAGCCAGAGTCACGTTTGAGAATACCAATACATCACTGGTCTGACCCACGAGGTGACCCATGGCGTTCAGCTTGGCAACGCCCTTGGCGCCACCGCCCAGCAGCATGTCGATAAGTGATGTTGCATCGGCAATGGAGATTTGACCGTCACCGTTCACGTCAGCTGCCTGCATGTCAATCTGGATACCAGAACCCAGCAGGTAGTCGTTGAGGATGGTCACGTCACTGATAGTCACAAAGCCATCGCCGTTCACGTCACCCAACAGGTAGTCGGCTGCAAAGAAGAAGTTCATCCACTGGTCAGCTTCCTTATAGAGCACGGTGCTCTCGCTGGGAGTGATCAGGGGCACGCTCGACTGTGCCACACCGGCCCACACGTCGTTGCCCAGGGCGGGCACGTTGGCTGCGTCAACCTTGAGGGACCGCATGCCAATCATACCGGCCATCGCACGGTCGCCCAGATAGGATACCGAGGCAGGCAGGCGCATGGTGTCGATGACAGCGCTCACATTGTAGAACGCAAAGTCGCCAATCTCGGCAACGCCCTGCTTGAGCATATTGCCGGGATTGAGGTTGCCGTCGCCAGCAAAGGCAAAGTCAGGCACGCGGTCCAGCACACGCTGTACTCCAGGTGCCAGACGAGGATTGTCCACGTCGTTGTTGTCGCGGCCCGTGTTGTTACCCGATGCGTGACCGATGGTGGGCATCGTCACGGTAGTGAGATTCGGGTTGTGGGCCAGAGCGCCCTCACCCAGCGTGGTCAGTTCGCGGCTAATGTTCAGGCGCGACAGTTGGGTCTGAGCAAATGCCCAGTCACCAACGGTGCCGAGGCCGAGGCCACGAATGTCGATATCGGCAAGACCCGAATTGATGAAGGCTTCTTCATCGATGCGGCTCATGCGGCAAGCAGGATTGAAGTTCAGTGTCTGCAAGGCGGTGCAGCCATTGAAGGCACCACGACCAATCATGTTCACCTTGGCACCAACGGTCACGTTATTCAGCTGAATGTCGCCCAGGAAGGCAAAGTCACCAATGTAACGCGACTCGATGATAGCGCTGGTCATAGCCTCGCAACGCGAGAACACACCCTTACCCATCACCTCGACAGACTGGGGCACGGTGACTGCGGTCAACGCGCTGCCGGCAAAGGCATAGTCGTCGATAAAGGCGACCGTCTCGGGGATGGTGATGCTCTGCAGCTGGTAGCAGCCGGCAAAAGCAGCATAGCCGATGGTCTCCAGGTTGGCAGGCAACGTCACGTTAGTGAGCTTCTTGCCGAAGAATGCCGTGCGGGGAATCGCGTTGCCGGCATAGTCGGTGATGGCACCATAGAGTGCAGCTCCCTTGCTGTAGGGAACGATGGTAGCGCCACTCAGGTCGAGTGTGGTCAACTCATCAAGATTGTTAGTGATAAACTGGAAGTCGCGGGCGTCCATGGTACCGCTCACCACCAGCGTGGTTACGCCAAACTCGTTATCGACAGCCTGGGCCAGCTGGCCGGCAGTGTTCTCGATATTCAGGGCTTGACCCGACAATGATGTAAACGCTGCCAAGAGCAGCAGGAAAAACAATTTGCGCATTTTGTATTTCTTGTTTGGTTGTTATTCTATCTATTTAACTTGCAAATGTACACATTATTTTAGTCACGGCATCACTTTTAACGATTTTTTTGCTTTGCACCCCCTCAATAGCGTCAACATTTTATCATCTATGGTTTAGGGTTTTGAGTAGCCGACGCGATCCCACACAGAACGAAAAAAAACTGCAAAACGGTAAAAAAACAGGGCGGCCCACAACGGGTCGCCCTGTTTTTAATTACCTAAAAGCGAATAGCTTATCTCAGCACCTTCATCGTCGAAGCGCTGCCATCACTGTAGCGCGTCACAACAATGTTGATGCCCTCAAACGGCTTCTCACTCTCCATACCCATCACGTTGTAGTAACGAACACTAACAACCTCCTTAATGGCATTTACCTCGTTGACATCGGTGACATTGCCACTTGACGAGGAGCCGACACTCATCGGGTAAACCTTGTACGCAGGATTACTCTCCTTGGCATTACCATCAGCCTCGGAATAGGGCTGGATGCGGCTAGGAGCGCCATTGCCGCCTTGAGCATTCCAGTAATCAGGATTCTTGCGGACAATCGCTTTGAAACCATAGAGCATCTGTTGTGAGCCATAAGACTCATCATCTGATGCTTTGAAACAAGAAGCTACACTAGTGCCCTTATTAACAGCAGCGCTTTCCAAACCATAGATATCCTCACACAGCGACATGTCGGCCAGGAAGCTGCCATGGAAGCCATGGCCATTGATCTCAGCGCCTTCAGGCTCGGGAGCGATGAAGTAGTTGCCGCTACCCTCATAGTAAGCCCAAACGACCATGCAGAACTCTTGAGGCTTGGCATCCATCATGAAGTAGGTGCCGTCGTTAGCTTGATTATAGCTAACTGCGCCATTCTCACCCAGGTTCTCCATCACGAAGTTGCCAGTGAAGAAAATATTGGGATCATAAGAAGCGCCTTTCAAGTCCCCACCGATTTCACTAGCCATCTCAATGGTGGGATTAAGAACATCGACATAGGTACCTTGAACCGAGCCACCAGGCAGAATCTTGTTCTCGTATCTCTCTTGCAGTGTTGCAAGTTGATTCTGATACAGACCATCCTGCTTGCTGGTAATGTTGCTCGGAATCAAGATTTCAAGCCAGTTACTCTGGTCGTAATCCTTCTGAGGAACTTCGTTAATGAAGTACTTATTCCCATCCTTTCTCTCATACCTGATCAGGTACTCTTCTTGACCATCTGCAGGATAGCGCTTGTTGGCATACATCTCATCGTCCTTGGCAAAGATGGCAAACTTCTTATAGTTGTCATCCCAAGTCACCTTGACAGCGACTAGTTCGTTAGAGATTGTGTATGAATTGTTCTTTACACCAATCTCGACAAGGTCCTCCAGGCGAACCTTATTTTCATGCCACTCGGTAAACTCGATGGGCATAATCTCATAAACACTACCATACTTCTGGAAAATGAATTTCACATTATAGTATTTGCCATCGCCACTGGGTATAGTAACAGTGTGGCTGGTACCATCCTTTTCTTTCCATGTGGGGAACTTGTTGTAGATTATGACATTATTGCCAGATACAATACTACCATTTTCATCCGAAACAATAGTGTAGTTAACACCTTCATGACCAGTGACTTTCAACTTGTTGATATACAAGTATCTGTCGTTGTACTTGTCGGGATTGGTAAGCAGCTCACTAAGTTTCACCTGCTCAGGATCGGCAAGGGCTCTCTCGGTAGGATTTTTAAAGTTCTCGAGTGAAGGATCGTCTGATTTACCTTCAATGAAGCTTGCATCATGTTCAGTATAAGTAATCTTCTTGACGGTAAATCCTTCAGGAATCACATCACCATTATTGTAGCGGGGCTTCGATGAAGAACTATCGAATCCAGGCTGGATGAACAACTTCATATAACCCGTACGGTCCTTCACCCAAATGTAATCCTGATTACCATTCTGCGAATAGTCAAACAGCACAACAACGGGATTCTTGAAGAACCTCTCCTCATTATTATCAAGAGCTAAGAATTCGGCAATGCTGTTCACGCCACCGTCCTTGTAGGTATAGGTGACGCTTGCAGTTGCTGTAGATTCACCCTTAATGGCGGTAGCCTCTACAGTGACAGGAGTATTGTCCTCGTTCACTTGAACGGTGAACGGACCATTATAAGTCTGCGGCTCACCACCATTGATGGTATAAGTCACAGTAGCATCACTAGGACTAGGAGTAATCGTCACATCAACATTGCCAACCACCTCCTTAGAAGCAGGGCTAATCGAAACGGTCACCCTATCCCAATAGTAAACCACGGTGGTCACACGGCTGACTTCACCTTCACCGTCAACAGCAATCGCCTTGACAGTCGTGGGAGCTGAGCCATAAGGCAAAACAAATACACCAGTATATTCAGTACTGTTGACCGAGGGGGCAGTGCCATCGGTGGTGTAATAGATCTTGCAGCCTTCAGCAGCAGTGATGGTCACCTCGATGCTCTCAAATCGCTTGTTGCTAGTGCCACCAGCAGGAGTGATTTGCGGAGCGGGAACCGAAGAAACACCCTTCTTATAAAGTTTGGCATCAAACTGTGTGCGCTTGTAACAAGCATAACGAGTGTTTTGGGGATTGCTCTGGAGATACCAATTGGAATTGCCAACATTGTTGATTACTACATCACCACTGCCATTAATAGATATCTGCCATTTATAGCCATTTGTCTGCGCGTTAGAAGCAGCACGATAAACATTATTGCTGCTACCTTGGTAATACATATAATTGCCATCATGATCCTTGATGTAGAAATAGTCGTTACCTGCTTCCTCAAGGGTCAGGACGTTAACATTCGAAGGATCTTGCAGCAGCGTCACAACGCCATCAGCAAGCGTGAAATCTTCATCTGTATCAGTGGTCTCTTCATAAAAGTTATTACCGAAAGTAGTACTCATGGCATGATGAACACCAGTTGCGCTGGTATATACCAGGACATACTCGTCACCAGCGGTAATGTCATCAGTGCTCTCGACCAGGATAAAGTCATCAGCGCCAATAGGCTTGATGGTGTAAGTTGCCGTGGTTACGGCACTGCTGGCGTTGCCATAGATAGCGATGGCCTTGATAGTCGTAGACTCAGCGCTCACGGTGATGGGACCAGAGTACAGGGTACCGTTGTTGGCACTGGGTGTCGAGCCATCGGTGGTGTAGTAGATGTGGGCATCGACATTAGTACAGGTAATCTCCACATCCTGAGCAGTCTCATAGCGACCACCAGCAGGATCAAAGACAGGAGCGGGCACATGGGGAACCAACGTGAACTTGTTGGTGTTGGGATTAATGCTCACTACCCATTCGCCAGCAGGTATCTTGATTGACCAATATCCACCCGTGGTATCCAAGGCACAAGGCACATTCACAAGATTCTCATTGAAAGTCCAGTTGCCATTGCTCTCGGGACCAAAGCGGTAACCCGCGATAGAGTTCCAGTCATCGGCGCCGTTAGCCAGGGCCTTGGTGAACGAAATATAGGCATGACCGTCACCGCTATCAAGCAGGGTCAGCGTTTTGCTGTAGTTGCCTGTCGATTCGTCGCGATCCATGAGCTCACCATTGTTAGCAGCCCAGCCATTCTCGTTAACGTAACCCATAATGTAAATGTTACCCGTGTACAGGTAGTTCACATTCACCACTGCACTCACATGGTTTGCACCTTCTGCATTAGCCAGGGTGACCGCAGTGGTAGCGCTCAGAGCATGGCCATTATAGGTCATAGCCACGGTGCCCTCCAATGAGCCAGCAGGAGTGAATCCCCAATAGGGGGTGCCATTGTAGACGCCATCGTAGGTGGTGCCTGTCGTTGCCGAGAGTGCAGGTGTGAAATTGGTATTTGTGCGGGTCACGCCCACGTTAGCAGTACCCAGGTTGTTACCTGTTACCGTGAAAGAGCCAGTCCTGCCACCACTCGTATTGTCATCATTGATGTTAAGCGGATTAGGCAATGCCGTCAACGTCGGCGACAGGTTGATGGTATAAGTTGCCTCAGCCACCTCACTATCATCATAGCCCGTCAGCGTGGCAAACGCCTTGATGGTCATGTCAGAACCCACACTGATAGGATTGTTACTGTCAAAAACAGTGCTGTTGGTTGTGGGTGTATCGCCATTGGTCGTGTAATAGATCGTTGCACCTGGGGTATCACACGAGATTGTCACACTCTGAGTCGCATTGTAAGTACCAGCAGCAGGCGTGAACGTCGGAGTCGCTACCTTGGGAGTACCAGCACGGCGATAGATATAAACATTTTGCTGAGCACTATTATAGCAAGAGAAGATATGATTTGATGAATTATACTGCATCAAATTGCGAGAATTGCTTCCCTGGAAAGTAATGGTAGCTACACCAGCACTGGTTATGCTTATTGTAGCTTTTGCATTATCATCTGACTCAGTTTCGGTTCTCAAGTAATTGCTGCTTGAACTTGCAGCATAAAGATAACCTGTCGTTAATTTATTGGCATTAAAATACCATGCGCCAGTGGAACCCTCAAGCGTAAATGTCTCAATATTAATTGCATTGTTCACAGTGAGACCATTATTAACTGTTATGGAAACTCCAGAACGGTTGTTCGTGGTTTGGTCGCCCATTGCGTATGCAGACCCTGTACTTCCACTACTTACAAAAATGATCTCGTCACCTGCTGTAAGTGTACTTGCATTGGTAACAAGCGAGAACGGGCCACTAGTATCAATAATATAAGCAGCAGAAGCAACTCCACTATTAGTATAGCCACTGGCTGCAGCCATAGCCTTGAGTGTACAATTGCTGCTGATGTTTACTGTGCCTCCATTATTAATACTTGAACTGCTTGTTGTTGGATCATTGCCATCAGTGGTATAGTAAATAGTTGCACCACTTGTAGCACTTGATATGGTCACAGTCTGAGCTTCGGTATAGGTACCTGCGCCTGGTGAAAACGTTGGGATAGCACAAGCGGAAGTACCACTATATTCAATAACCAACTGGCTAATCCTTAGTTGCGAGCCAGATGAATAATTGAAAGACACAGATTTTACTGAAGTTGAAGCGGTCCAAGTAAATGACGATGAAGATGACGTAATACTACCTCCACCACTTGTTACCGAAACATTCGAAGCAGTACCATTAGAGCAAGTTGCTGTAATTTTAGTAATATTATAACTTGCATGACTCACTGTCATTGTTGAAGTACTTCCTGAATTCCAACCAATATAATTAGTTTTGGTCGCATTCGAAGTCGAGAAGTAAATTGTGAAGCCATCACTGGTCGTACATTGATTAGCTCCAGTTGAATTACCTGGACTCCATGAAGCAGGGGAACCGCTGCCCATAGAATACGTCACTGTTGTTGCCCAGCCGACGCTGAAGGCCAGTAGGGCAGTTAAGAAAAAGGTGAGTAATTTTTTCATTGTTAGTTGAAAAATTGAATTGTTATTAATAATGAATGTTACATTTTCTTGATGTGGGACATCAATGCAATAACGCAACGGCACACTGGCGGCGCCAAATGGTGCCGTCGTGCGGTGGCTGGGTAGCCAAGTTTACTTTTCATCGCTATCTGTCTGGCAGTTGATGTTGTTGATTGGTCTGAAATACAGTTCCACACGCGTTGCCCGCAGTGCCGGCAAGTGATGGACGTAGCAAAGATGATAGTACAAAAAACAATGGCACTCAAAGTCTTTCTAGTCACGTGGCAAGAGGCTTGTCATGTGGCTGAAACACAGTGAATTCCATCGTTGAATTCATTTTGTCCATATCTTTGCGATGCAATGGTCCCGTAAGGGACACGTTCAGTTTTGTGCCGGCAAAATTACAAAGAATCACTCAATGACACACAACATTTCCCGTATTATTTTACATTAAACTGCGGTTTTTTCTCCATCTCCTCGACCAGCACGCCGCTACAAGGGGCCACAGCCACCAGGGGCCGTGGCGGGAGCCACGGCATAGAAAGACCCTGATGCGGCCACTGCTGCTGGAACGGCACTGCCACCAGAGGCCGTGGCAGGAGCCACGGCATAGAACGACCCTGACGCGGGCACTGCTACTGGAACGGCACTGCCAACAGAGGCCGTGGCAGGAGCCACGGCATAGAACGACCCTGATGCGGCCACTGCTGCTGGAACAGCACTACCACCAGGGGCCGTGGTGGGAGCCACGGCATAGAAAGACCCTGAGGCGGGTTCCACGCTGCTGGCGCGACCGCTGCTCGACATCACTCTACTGGCACGGCGGGGGCTTGTGGTGGCAGGGTTGATGTATGTCGCGGCTCCTGCCGCGGCGGTAGGGATGGGCTATCGTGGGGGGTGGTTACAGATGGCGGCGGCCATGTCGTTGAGTTGCCAGCACTGGGACTGCTTGATGGTGCGGCGGTCGTTGTGGTGTTCCCAGGGAGCGAGCAAGAGCAGGCGCCCTTGCCTGCAGGCGTCGAAGCGCTTGCCGCCGGGCTTAGCCAGCGCGGTAAAGCCGTTCTCTTGTAGGAGGATGATGGGATAACCGTGCTCGAAAGCAGACCGCATCACGGCTTTCTCGCCCTCGCTGATGCTGGGCGAGACGAGCACGGCGCCATTAGCGGCGAGTGCCATGAAATGGTTGCGCGTGGCCTCGATTTCCTGCTTGGTGAGGCTGCGCGTGCATTGCACTTGCAGCAACTGGGGTGCCTGCAACAGGAACAGGTTGCCTAGGGCGGTAAAGGTGTGCCCTCCTGCCTGTACGTTGCGCTGAACCTGGAAGTAATCGGGCCTGCTGCGCTTGATGGCGAGGCGACGCGGGTTGTCGTCGATGTAATCCATCATGCGCTGCAGGTGATTCTTTCCCTGCAGGATGCGGTCGTTATATCCCACTTCCCACAGGGCGGCCTGTGACGGACTGATGAGTCCCTGCTGCATGAACTGACGATAAAGGCGCGTGCAGCCGCCTTTATAGCCGTTAATGACGTGGCTCAAATGGGTTGGGATCCTGTTCTTGACAAATAGGATGAAGTGAAGGTGATCGGGCATCAATTGTTGCGAGATGACGTCGATGTCAGGAAAAAGGCGGGTGATGGTAGCCAACTCGTCGAGGACTGCCTTGCCCAACAGGCTGGGATGCATGACGGCAGGCTCACGCTCACCGTCGCCTGTGATGCGCCCAAACAATGGGCGGCGCCCTTCGACGACGAGGGTGATCATGTAGATGCAACGACTCTGGTAGTCATGCCCCACGCGGCGCCGCTTCATTGACGGGATGGCGTCGCCAGCCCACTGTTTCTTGCTCTGGAATTGTTCTTTATCCATATCGAAAAACACAAGGCAAAGGTAATGAAATTGCCTGGACGCCGCAAATGAAAAACGGGAAAAATGAAAGAAAAGGGGTGAGGAGACCCAGCCACAGGGGCCGTGGCGGGAGCCACGGCATAGAAAGACCCTGACCCGGCCCTGCTGCTGGAATGACCACTGCCACCAACAGCCGTGGCGGGAGCCACGGCATAGAAAGACCCTGACGCGGCCACTGCTGCTGATACCTTGACGACCCTACCTGCTGGAACAGCCTTGCTGCCCCCCCTGCTGGGGGCGAGAGCGGCTCTCTAAACTCTAAACCCTAAACTCTAAACTGCGAGCGGAGCGAGCATAAAAACAACACTTTTTAACGCTGGAATTCTTATTAAGTGGGAAAATGGCACTATTTTTGTCGTTTAATGGGGTAATGTACCCATACATGAGATTTAAGAGAAGAAGATAGAATGAAGAATATGAGACGATTACCATTGTTGGTGATGTGTTGCTTGCTGCTGGCAGGGCTGGCAGCATGTGGTGGTCATGGGCAGTTGGAGAAGGCTGTGCGTGGTGTGCTGGTGAGCGGTGACACGACGCGGGCGGCATACGACTCGCTGTGTTCGCTGGTGACTGACAACCCGGGTAAATATGGCGACATGCTGACACCCGAGGGCCGTGTGGACCACAAGAAAATGGCCGAATTCATCGAGGAAATCGGGTCACACCTGCGCCCGCCAATGCACTGGGACACGCGCCCCTATGGCGGTGTGGAGGATCTGTCGCTGACAGTATATTTTGAGCGCAGTGGCTCGATGGTGCCCTACGACCAGCGTGGTGGCGGTGGCCAGTTGAAGAAGGCCGTGAACGACCTGATCAACCACTTCCCGGCAGGGAGCAAGGTGGAAATCAACATCGTGAACGACGGCATCTATCCCTACCAGCACACGGTGGACGAGTTCCTGAAGGATCGCGACATCTACCAGAGCACGGCAGGCATGGGTGACGCCAGCTATACCGACTTCCAGCTGATCTTCAACAAGATTCTGGAGGCGCAGCGTCCCGGCAACGTGAGCGTACTGGTGAGCGACCTCATCTATTCGCCGCAGGACACGCATGGCGTGAGCCTGGACAAGATTTTCAACGAGGAGAACAGCTTGGCTACCAGAGTGTTTGCCCGCTACAAGGGCAAGAGCGTGGTGGTGCAGCAGTTCATGGGCGACTACAGCGGAAAGTATTATCCCTATAACGGCCAACCGTTCAACTACAACGGCCAGCGCCCGTTCTATCTGGTCATCATCGCCGACAACGACGTGATGGACCAGCTGGCGCAGGACAAGCGCTACAGCGGCGTACTCGATGCGTCAGGCGTGCGCAACAGTTACCGCTTCAACCAGGGCGAGACCACGGTAGACTGCCGCGTGCTGCCCGAGTGGAAAGACAATGCGGGACGCTTCCGCGTGAAGCATGGCGACGGCATCGTGCTGGCCAAGTGTGACGGCGACCGCCAGACGGGCAAGCTGTGTTTCTCGCTAGCTGCCAACCTGGGCGGACTGATGAAAGACGACGCCATGCTGACCGACGCTTCAAACTATGACGTGCGCAGCATCGACGGTTACACCTTGACCATCCAGCCCATTGACCAGAGCATGGTGACCGCCAACAACAAGGAGTACCTGGAAGGCATGACCCACATACTTACCCTCGTGGGCGACCTCAAGAGCCCGCGCGACGAGGTGCACATCTCGCTGCGCAACGAGTTGCCCGCATGGGTACGCCAATCGTCGAGCGACAACGACACCAGCACAGGCGGGTCGTTCTCGACCACGACACTGGGCCTGGAGCAACTGCTGGGTGGCATGTTTGACGCGATGAAGGGCGGCAGCGCCTATTTTGACGTCACCATCCAGTTACAACGGTAATTCATCAACTAGAAACTAGAAAATAAGGACTAGAAACTATATGAAACATTTGGTTTATCTGATTGCAGGGATTGTGCTGACTGTGGTGTTCTTCATCCTCAGTTGCAGCGATGGGTTCAACATCTGGGAGCAGATGTATTTCAACCAGGGCTTTAACGACAAGATGTACAACCTGAGCATGTATCCCGTGATTGCCGCCATCACCATCCTCGTGGCATGGGGTGGCGCCGCCATCTACTACTATGCCATCAACTCGGTGAAGTTTGACCGCTGGTACCACTGGCTGGCCGTGCTGGGTGTAGTGGCCGTGCTGGCACCTGTGGTGTGCTACATCTACAACGACACGGTTTTTGCCAACAACGGCCTGCTCTACGTCGGCGAGTCGATTCAATTCGAGATGCAGACGGTGCTGTTCGCCGCCTTGCTCTACGTCGTGGCATCGTTCTCGATGCGCTGGTGGAGCAGCAACTGCCGCCACACACCGATTCCCCAGTAATATGCTCGCTGGGCTCGCAGTTTAGAGTTTAGGGTTTAGAGAGCATCCGCGCTCTTGCTCCTTTAAAAACAACTAGAAACTAAGGACTAGAAACTAAAAACTAAATAAATGAGATTATTTCTTTTTGCTATCGGAGGTACCGGATCTAGGGTATTGAAGTCGCTGCTGATGCTGTCGGCAGCCGGCGTGCGTCCCCTTGACGAGAACGGTAAACCCGTGCGAGACCTCGAGATTGTGCCCGTCATCATCGACCCGCACAAATCTAACGAGGACCTGAAACGCACCGAGGCACTGCTCAACGATTACCGCGACATCAGGCGCAAACTCTACGGCAACGAACCTAATGCCGAGGGCTTCTTTGCCAACCGCATCGTGACGCTGCGCGAAATCATGAGCAACACGAGCGTGACGCTGGGCGACACGTTCATCTTCAACCTGGGTGCCGTGGAAAACGCCAAATTCCGCGAATTCATCGGCTATGACACGATGAACGAGGCCAACCAGGCACTGACGTCGCTGTTGTTCGCCAACTACCAGCTGGAGAACAAGATGAACATTGGCTTTGTCGGCAGTCCCAATATCGGCAGCGTGGCGCTGAACGAAATCAAGGACAGTAACGAGTTCAAGGCCTTCAGCAACATCTTCCGCCAGGGCGACCGCATCTTCTTCATCAGTTCCATCTTTGGTGGCACTGGTGCGGCAGGTTTCCCCATCATGGTAAAGAACATCCGCCAGGCGGCCAACCTCGAAGGCATCGAGAACCGCGACGCCCTGAGCCGCGCACCCATCGGTGGCCTGACCGTCCTCCCCTACTTCACGCTGGAGGGCAACAAACATGACCAGCGCATCGCCACGAGCGACTTCATCGTCAAGACCCAGAGCGCCCTCTACTACTACAAGAACACGCTCACGGGTGCCAACGACAGCAACGTCAACAGCATCTATTACCTAGGCGACCAGGTGAGAAGCAAGCCTTACCTGTATGACCCAGGCGAACACGGCCAGCGCAACAATGCCCACCTGATTGAGCTGATTGGCGCATTGGCACCGTTTGACTTTGCCGGCGCTCCTGAGAACAAGTTGACCGACCCCGACGGCTACCCGCTGCCCACTACGGCCTACGAGTACGCCCTCGCCAAGGACGACCTGAGCTTGAATTTCCTGTCACTGGGTCACCGCACGCGCCAGCTCATCTATGAGCCGATGAGCAAATTCCACCTGCTGTTCCTCTTCCTGACCACAGGATTCAAGGACATCATTGGACAAGGCTTCACCGAGGACGCTCCCAAAATCAAGAGCGACTTCCTGGCCTCCCAGTTCTACCGTACGCTGGTGGACCACTTCCTGCTGGGTTACGCACAGTGGCTCACCGAGATGAACGACAACATGCGCAGCGTGGCGTTCTTCAAGCCGGGCGAGATTGACATGGGTCATGCCATCGAGGGCGTGGGAATGCGCAAGCGCCTGCTGGGCCACTACAAGGTGGATAACGACGTGCTCAAGGCCGAGATGAACAAGCTGAGCAAGAACAACCCGAGTTACAGCGACCGCACTGTGGAATTCAAGCTGCTCGACCTGTTTGACAAGGCGGCACACAACGTGTTCACCGAGCGCTACGAGAACATCAACTAAGCTTTCAGCACAAAAACTAGGGACTAGAAACTAAGGACTAGAAACTAAATATGAGCGAGATATTATCATATAGCAACAACACCATCAAGAATGGCGAGGAGGACTGGATTGCCCACGCCCCCTACAGCGACGACGACATCGCACGGATCAAGGATCCCGACGGTGGCCTGAGCGAGAATCCCCGCACCGCCATTCCCAGCCCGCTGGCACAGCTGGACCTGGTGAAGAACGCCTTCAAGCAGTTGGCCAACGAGCGGCTGCGCGGCGCCCGCATGAACGAGCGACTGGTGTCTAATGCGCTCGACGTGGCACAACTGTTCTTCGACTACGAGAACCACAAGGAATACCTGCGTATTATCCGCTGGAACCGCGAGGAGTGCATCGAGCAGTTGAAGGCCAACCCTCAGCACCGCCTCTATGGCGAGACGCTCGACCTGTTCCTGCGCAGCGACAAGGTGTATAACTTCGACCTGCTCAAGGACTGGTACATCATCATGTGGGACCGCAAGGTGCTGGGCGGCACGTCGCCCGCTTCGGTCGTGATGGCTGCACCTGCCCTGGGCACCATCGATGCCATCAAGGTGGAACAGGGCGTGAGCCTGTTCAGCGAGACGCGCCACCTGTGGCAGCGCGACGAGGACTTCGTCTATTACATGTACCTGCTGATGAATGCCTACCCCACCCTGCGACTGCACTGCGGCGAGGTATATTCCTATATGCAGAACAACCTCGAACCGCTACGCCAGAACCGTCCCGACTTATATCGCCGCATCACCACGGTCATCCCCAACCTGGATGCCCTTGACGAGGGTCGTGCCAGCACGGTGCTGGAACAGCTGGAGCACAGCTATGACCCCTTTGGCGGCGGTATCGACGTGAGTGTGCTGGGTGCTCGCTTCTACCACAAGCGCTCACTGGATATCCGAACTGCGGCCAGCGAGAGCGACTTCGTCATCACCCCCACCCTGCCGCAGACCAAGAGCGAGATGCCTCTGGTGCTCGTCAACGGCTTCAACGGCAGTGTGGAGCACTTCCGCTACATTGACAAGGAGTGGGACAGCGCTACCCAGGTGTATGCCGGCGGCGCTCCCTTGAGCGACCGCAAGTTGCCCGACACCTCGATTCAATACCCGTTTGTCACCACCGATGACTTCCTGACCGACACGATTGTCAGACTCGACAGTGGCTGCGTAATCGACACCGACCACTTCTTTGACGGCAACCTCAAGCCCCGCACGCCACAGCCCACATGCGGCTACCTGCTGCCCTTGAAACCGCTGTTGTTCACCTACTTCGACACCGAATACCTGAAAGGAACTATCGCTGGACGCCATGTGATGGACATTGAGGAGTTTGCCGACGGCAGCGTGATAGTGACCCTGCGCATCCGCGTCAAGAAGGGCGAAAACCGCTATATCGAACTGTCGCGCAAGTATTTCCCCATCAACGACCACACGTGGACCTTTGACGAACGGCGCGGCACGGGCCGCGTGGTGGGTGCGACCATGTCCACCTCGATTTTCCCGTTTGTCAAGACCGATGCCAACGACGACTACACCGTGGAGCTGTTCACTATGATTGAGAACGGCGGCGCCACCCTGCGTTTCTACAAGAACGGCATCAAGACCGATGGACTGAACGTGCGCGACGCTATCCGTTCACACTCGGGCTACAGCACGGCCTACTATGACGTGGATGGCTCATTCGACTACATGGAAGTGAGCGTGAAGAACCACCTGGGACGCGCCAGCGGCGTGATTATCCCGCAGTGGAAGCCTTACGCTCCCAGCGCCAAGGAACTGATATTTGCCGTGGACTTCGGTACCACCAACACCCATGTCGAGTGGGCTGAACGTGGACAGCCTTCCGAGCCGTTCACCTTCCAGTACGGCTCACAGCAGGTGCTCGTCGCCTCGCTGCACAAGCCCCACTCGCTGGAATATGCCGAGCAGGTGCAACGTGTAGAGTTCGTGCCGCGCGAGATCGACAACGTCTATGGTTTCCCGCTGCGTTCCACCCTGGCGCGCAATGAGAACAGCGGCATGGGGTGCAACCTGTTCAGCGACGTGAACATCCCGTTCCTGTATGAGCGCCAGTATTTCCACGGCTATGAGGTGACCACCAACCTGAAGTGGAAAGGCGACACCGAAATGGCAAAATCCTTCCTGCGTGAGCTAACGTTGCTCATCAAGGCCAAGGCCCTGCTGGAGAATGCCGACCTGCGCCGTACTGAGATCGTTTATTTCTATCCCGTCAGCATGGGCGGCGCCGACCGCGATATGCTGGAACGCACCTGGACGGAACTGTTCAACACTTACATTGGTGCCGATAGTGACCACCTTCGCTGCTACCCCGAGAGTCTTGCACCTGCCTACTATTACAGCGGTGCCGAGGTGGCCGGCAGCAGCTATGTGTCAATCGACATTGGCGGTGGCACGTGCGACACGGTAATCTACCAGCCCAGCAGTGACCGCATGACCAGCGAACCTGTAGCCATCTCATCGTTCAGGTTTGCGGGCAACGCCATCTTTGGCGACGGCTTTACCGACAAGGATGCCGACAACAATCCGTTGTTGCAGCACTACACGCGCTATTTCATGCAGCTCATCGAGAACGACAAGGGCAACAACATCGCCTACCTGAGCAGCATCCTGGCCGACATCATGGCCCAAAAGCGCAGCGAGGACATCAATGCCTTCCTGTTCTCAATCGAGAATGTGGAGGAACTGCGCAACTTGCGCGAGATTGACCGCAACCTGTACAGCTATAACGCGCTGCTGCGCAACGACAGCCAGCGCCGCCTCATCTTCATGTACTTCTACTCGGCGATTATCTACTACATCGCCCAGGCGATGAAACAGCGCGACTACGAGATGCCCAAGCAGATTTACTTCTCGGGTACGGGCAGCAAGATCTTGAATATCCTGGGGTCGCACAACCGCATCAATATGCTAACCCAGACGATTATTGAGCGTGTGTATGGCAAACAGTACACCGAGAATTTTGAGATCAAGCAGGAGGTGAAATGCCCCAAGCAGATCACCTGCCGCGGTGGCATCAAACTGGAGAACCGTCGCTTGGAGGGCCAGGCCGACGTGGCCCGTTACAACGCCACCAGCGTGAAGCGGATGCGCTACTGCTGCTCGATGCTGGGTGAGGACGACTTGACGATGGCTCAAGTCGAGTCCATCGAGGTGCGCGACCGCCTGGTTGAGAAGGTGAAGGAGTTCAACCGCTTCTTCGTCGAGCTGTGCGATGCGACCATCAAGGACGAGTTCGGCATCGAGAACAATGTGCTCCGCCTGTTCGAGAGCGTCCTCGGTGACAACTTGGCTAACTATCTGACGGCTGGTATCAACACCTTCCTCAAGGGTCGTTATAACGCCAATGACGTGGTGGAAGACGTACCGTTCTTCTATCCTGTAATCGGTGTCATCCGCCACAACCTGCTCAAGAATATGCGCAACGACGTGATCAGCAAATTTAACCAATAACCATAATATCTCAAAAAATTATGAAACGCTTTACATTACTCATGGCAGCATTGATCTGCCTCGCCACCTCGGCACTGGCGCAGATTTCCGAGAACCAGACCCTGTCCACCACGCTGTGGAAACAGGGTGTCGCCACCTGTGCCCACTATACAGCCCATGCACGCGGTTTTGCCAAGAAAATCGATGAAATCAAGGGCAAATACCCTCAGGGCTTCACGCTTGATGACCTGAATGAGGTGTACAGCAACCAGGGTCGCAAGTGGGAGAAAATCTACGACGAATTCAAGGCCGTGGAAGATAAGAACGGTAGCATCAACGACCTCAAGGAACTGGTAACGCCCCAGATCTGGAAACTCGTTGAGCCTGAGTTCCAAGCCTATATCACCGAGCATCCCGAGGCTATGCAAGAAGCGCCGGCACAACCCGAAGGCCAAAAGGCCGAAGGTGAAAATGCCGAAGGCGAACAGCAGGCCGAAGGTGAGAAAGCTCCCGCCGTGGCTGGTGGCGCTAGCACCAGCAGCTTGTGCTGCCCCGCAAACCTGCCTTTGTGGCTGGGTATCCTGGGTTCATTGCTGGGTCTGTGCGCACTGCTCACCGCTCTGAGCAACCGTGGAAAAATCAAGGAGATGCGCCGCACCTTCGCCCGCGAACTGGACCGCACCAATGCCAACCTGCAAGAGTTCTCGACCGATGCTGCCGACCAGATGAAGGCGTTGTCCATCCGTCTGACCGGTAAGGCCATCCGCAACAACGAGCCTGTGGAAGAACCCGTTGAGGAGCCTGAACAAATCGTTGAGGAAAAACCCGAAGAGGTCGAGGAAGAGGTTGTCGCACCCGACGAGGCTGAAGTTGAACCTCAGCAGGAAGCAGCCGAGCCTCAAGCAGAGGAAGAAGGCGAAGTCATGAACCTGTTCATGAGCAAGCCCGATGAGAATGACGACTTCACCCGCGTGAGCGATGAACTGGAGCCGGGCAACTCAATCTATGTACTGACTACCTTTGATGGTATTCACGGCAAATTTGAGGTCATCGACCGTCCCGAGGTACACCGCTTCGCGCTGATGATGCCCGCCGAGAACCTGATCCGCGCCTGCTCGGGCAATGCCATCCAGATTCCCAGTGGCACCCACATCGTAACCGACCGTCCCGGTGAAGCTGAGTTTATCGATGGCAAGTGGCACGTGGTTGTTAAGGCCATCATCCACTACGAGAACTAATCGATTAAGCAATTAGGCATTAGGCTTTAGGTGATTAGGTGTCCGACCGGCAACCAAAAACCTAAAGCCTAATTACCTAACGCCATTAGACGATGCGCTGGACTTGTCCCAAATGCGGTAAAAAGTTGGAAGTGAGCAACGAGCAGTTGATTGCCAATGATGGCGTAATCATCTGCCCGCAGTGCTTGCTGCAGGCCCATCAGCCCAAACCCAAAGCCTGCGTCTGCACCCGCAGCACATCTCCCAAGCCCACAACGCAGCGCCAACCAGCAGAGAGCATCAGTTTCGACACTCCACCCGAGTACAAGCCCAACACACCACCACCTCACAAACCACGCATGAAACAAGCGTCCACCTCCTACCGCTACACAGGACTGAGCGGCAGCAATACTTCGAACACACCCAAACGCAAATCATCAGGAAAAAAGAAATCCAAGAAAAAGAAAAACAACGAAGGCATGAGCGCATGGGGCTGCTTGGGCCGCACCATCGTCTTCACCCTACTCCTCTTCGCCGCCTACGTCTTCTTCGGCCTCCTCCTCGACGCCCTACAATAAAAACACATATTGGAGCATCCAGCAAACCCACAGCAGATTTTCATTATAATAGTACTGATTGAGGAAAGGCACATTTTAGTTAGTCTTACGCCAACTACTAAAATAAAATTATGCCAACTACTAAAATAAAATTGCGCCAACTTATAAAAAATGCTTGGTAGTTTACTGAAAATGTGTTACTTTTGCAGACGCATCATTAAAGTAACCTTTTATGAAACAAAATAAATACCTTCCTAGGGTTTGCGACAAGCAAATACATGACAAATTGGCAACTGCTGGCGCCCTGCTTATAGAAGGACCCAAGTGGTGTGGAAAAACTTGGTCAGGCTATCATGCAGCCAACAGTGTCCTCTTTATGCAAGACCCCGATAAAAGTGCTGGTTATTTGCAACTTGCAGACACGATGCCATCACGTTTGCTGCATGGAGAGAAACCTCGCTTGATTGACGAATGGCAGGAAGCCCCAATACTATGGGATGCCATCAGATTTGACGTTGATAGAAGCGGTGAATGGGGTCAATACATTTTAACGGGTTCGGCGACGCCACAAGATGACAAAAAGCCAAAGCATAGTGGAACTGGCAGAATAGCAAGATTGAGAATGCGTCCAATGTCACTATTTGAATCTCAAGAATCCACAGGCAGCGTATCCTTACGAGACTTATTCAGTGGAATCAATGATGTGACGGGCAAAAACCTCCTGACCATTCCAGACCTTGCCACAGTCATCTGTAGAGGAGGATGGCCAGAGTCTATTGCTAAGCATAATTACGCACCGCAGATTGCTCGAAATTACGTTGACGCGGTTCTCCACGAGGATATACAGCGAGTTGATGGCATTGAACGTAATCCTAATCGACTGAGACAATTATTACGGTCTTACGCTCGAAACATTTCAACACTCGCTTCATTGTCAACCATAGCCAATGACATGAGAGCCAATGACTCAACAATATCGGATCCCACCCTTTATAGTTATGTCAATGCTTTAAGACGCATCTTCCTTATCGAAGATATTCCAGCATGGAAACCATCGTTGCGTTCAAAGTCTGCAATCCGAACATCGGACAAGAGGCAGTTGGTGGATCCTTCCATTGCAACTGCTATCATGCAAGCCGATCCTGAGAGCCTTTTGGATGATTTTGAATACTTCGGATTTCTCTTCGAATCACTTGTAGCAAGAGATTTACGCATCTACACAGATGCGTTGGGGGGTGAGGTGCTCCATTATCGAGACAAAGATGAATTAGAGGCAGATTTTATACTCAGGCTCCATGATAATCGATGGGCAGCCATTGAAGTGAAGCTCGGCAGCAGAGAAATTGAAGAAGGTGCATCTCACTTATGTCAACTAAAGAACAAAGTCCAGACATCAGTTGTTGGTGAACCATCATTCTTAATGGTCGTCACTGGAGGACAATTCGCTTACAGAAGAAAAGATGGCATTTTTGTAGTGCCAATTGGGTGCTTAAAAGATTAAATCTATCGACTATTTCTTTTTCAACACTATTTAAGGATATTTCGTGCGGGGGTGTCGAGTAAAAAGATTATCTTTGCGGGACATTTTTGGAGGAGGGGTTTAGAGGACCCCGAAGTGCGGCAAAATATTCTACACAAATGATGGATTTTCTATCTACATATCACCTGCAAGGGCTGGTTTTGGGCCTGTGCTCGTTTTTGATTATCGGCATCTGCCACCCGATTGTCATTAAGGGGGAATACTACTATGGGCTACGCTTCAAGTGGTTCTTCGTGATAGCCGGCATTCTGCTGTGCGTGGGCTCGATACTCGTCGACAACGTACTGCTGTCGGCCCTGATGGGTGTGGGGGCATTCTCATGCTTCTGGGGCATCAAGGAGATGGGCGATCAGCAGGAGCGCGTACGCAAGGGCTGGTTTCCCCGTAACCCCAAGCGCACCTACCCGTGGGATGATCAACAATGAGGAATTGCATCCGCATCCTTCAACCTAATAAAACTAGAAACTGAGAATGAGAATAGATATATTGACAGTCATGCCCGACGCGCTAGAGTCGCCGTTGCACACGTCGATCCTGCAACGAGCCCAAGATAAAGGGCTTGTTGAGATCCACGTGCACAACCTGCGCGACTGGAGCTTGCGCAAGCACCGCAAGGTGGACGACTACCCCTTTGGCGGCGAAGCGGGCATGGTCATGCAGATCGAACCCGTGTGGCGCTGCATGGAGGAGCTGAAGAGCCAGCGCAACTACGACGAGATCATCTTCACCTCTCCCGATGGCGAACAGCTCGACCAGCCCATGGCCAACGCCCTGTCATTGAAGGAGAACATCATGATCCTGTGCGGACACTATAAGGGTGTTGACTATCGCATCCGCGAGCACCTGATCACCAGGGAAATCACCATCGGTGACTATGTGCTCACAGGAGGTGAATTACCCGCGGCTGTCATTGCCGATGCCGTGGTGCGCCTGTTGCCCGGCGCCATCGGCGACGAGCAGAGCGCCCTGAGCGACTCCTTCCAGGACGGCCTCATCGAGGCGCCCGTCTATACCCGCCCCGAGGTATTCAACGGCTGGCACGTGCCCGAAATCCTGCTCAGCGGTCATGCTGCAAAAATCGCAGAATGGAAAATGCAGCAATCGCTGGAACGCACACGCCGCCTGCGCCCCAATCTGCTCAAAGATTAAAACGCCACTCCCTCAACTCTAAACTCTAAACACTAAACTCTAAACTTTTATAACAACATATGGCACTCTTCAACTTCCAACGTCCCAAATGGATTCCGCGGTGGCTCAACATTCCACTGATTATCTTCCTCGCCTTTGTGGTCGTTCTGCTGTTCTTCGGCGAGAACAACTACATGCGCATCAACAAGTACCGTTCCCAGATCAACGAACTCAAGAGCGAGATCAAGAACAACCTGGACTCGGCTGCGATGTATGATGCCAAGGTCAACGAACTTAACACCGACAACGAATCGCTGGAGCGTCTCGTGCGTGAGAAATACGGCATGAAGCGCATCAACGAGGAGGTTTACATCACCGATATTCCCTGACGCAATGGCTACACAAGATAATAAGACTACAATCTCCAATCTGCTGGTAATCGTTGGACTGCTCATCATGCTGGTGATGGCCATCCTACCATTGCTCAACATCAACCTGATGTGGATGCGCTGGGCATTTGCCGCAGGTGCCGCCATCGTGCTGGTAGCACGCATCATGGGCGCCTCCTATAACGGTCCCGTGTTACGCATCAAGCGCCTTCACCGCCTGCTCATCCTGAGTGCCATCCTGTACTGCGGCAGTGCGGCAACGATGTTCTATTCCCCTGGCACCAACGACTGGATTGCCTTCCTGCTGGCAGGTCTCGTCATGCAGGTCTATGCCTCGTGGATGATTGATTACGAGAACAAGAAACAGCAGAAATAGGCACCACACAGCCGCTGTTTTTCATCATTTCAGATGTTTACATAATTTTAGCGGCGTCTTAACAAAACCAAAAATTTTACTTTTATATACGACTTGCGCGGATTTTTCAGTAATTTTGCGGGTTAATGAAAGGTAATCTCACTATAGACAACGGCAACACCTCGGTCAAGGTGGCTTTTTTCATCGGTTCACAGATTGTGGCATCTAACCGTTTCACACGGCGCGACAGCCGCCTGCTGGACCGCTTCATCAGCACCTACAAGCCCGAGACAGCCATCGTGTGCAGCACCGCATCGGGTGCAACCAGTCAACGCATCGAGCAGCTCGTGGAGCAACGATGCCGACGCGTCATCAACTTGAGCCACGAGACACCCATGCCCATTCGCCTGGGCTACCGTACACCGCAGACACTGGGCCGCGACCGCATCGCCACTGCTGTGGGCGCATGGGGCATCGCCCAACGCCTGGACAGCGCCAGCGACGTGCTGGTCATCGATGCAGGCACCGCCATCACCTACGACCTGGTGACGGCCGACGGCTGCTTTGTGGGAGGTAACATCGCTCCTGGACTGAAGTTGAGGTTCAAATCACTGCACGAGCACACGGGACTGCTGCCGCTGGTCGAGGCCGACGGAGACGTCCCCATGGTGGGCTACGACACCTTGACCGCCATCCGCAGCGGCGTGATGCTGGGTCTGCTGGGTGAAATCAAGAGTTACATCGCCGACCTCAAGCTCTCCCACCCCAACCTCATGGTCTTCATCACCGGTGGCGACGGTCGCCTGTTGCACAGCCGCCTCAACGATGAGCACATCATTCACTACGAACACCTTGCGGCTGAAGGACTCAACCGCATCCATTTATACAACCAAGCCAATGAAAATCTCTAAGAGTATAACAACATTACTGCTCGCCATAGCACTGGGTTGTGGCGTGGCCATAGCACAAATCGTTACCACCCCTTACTCCAAGATGGGCTACGGTATGCTCAACGACAACGTGTCGAGCATCCAGCGCTCGATGGGCGGTGTGGGATATGCCATGAAGGGTGGCCGCATCATCAATGTGATGAACCCGGCATCCTATGCCGATGTGGACTCCCTCACCTTCCTGTGGGACGTGGGCGTGGAATTGACCAACCTGTGGAGCAAGGAGAACGGCAACAAGGGCTACAACTTTGGTGGCGGCCTGGACTACCTGACTGGACACTTCAAGGTGGCCAAGGGGATGGGTGCCTCATTTGGTCTGCTGCCCTATGCCTCGGTAGGCTATGCCTACGGTGGCGAAATCAATGGCGGCAATGAGTCTCGCAGCGGCAACGGCGGATTCAACCAGCTGTATCTGGGATATGGTTATCAGCCCATCAAGAACCTGAGCGTCGGTTTCAACTTCTCCTACCTGTTCGGTTCCACATCCAACACTACCCTGATCACCTCGACATCCACGAGTTACTTCACTCGCAATATGAAAATCCGCGACTGGAACCTGCAACTGGGTGCCCAGTTCAGCCTTCCCATGCGTTCGAGCCGCGATCTGCTCACGCTGGGTGTCACCTATCAGCCCAAGAAGTCCTTCCACGGCCATGCTTGGGGCACGAAGTATGACAGCCAGGACAGCAAGGTCGATACCATCGGCTACACGTCCATGAAGGGCAAGTACGAGCAAGCCGCTTCCATTGGCGTGGGATTGAGCTACGTCATGGACCGCCGACTCACCCTGGAGGCCGACTATACCTACCAGAAGTGGAGCGGTGCCAAGTATCTGCCCATCGGTGGCCTTGAAGCCCAAGACATGCAGTTTGATGACCGCTGGAAAGTGGCTGCCGGCTTGCAGTACACCCCCAACCGCCGCGGCAGCTACGTGGGTGCGATGGCGTTCCGTGCGGGTGCATTCTACAACCACGACTACCTGAACTTCAACGGCAATAACCTACGGGACTATGGTGTGAGCGTGGGTATCGGCCTTCCCGCCCCCAATGGCAAGACGACCGTCAACCTGGGTGTTGAATGGCACCACCGCGAGTCCAAGCCTGTAACCCTCATCACCGAGAATTACCTCAACATCACGCTCGGCGTGAACTTCAACGAGTTGTGGTTCTGGAAGAGCCGCATACGTTAATCCGGTGAAGGGACTCCTGCACATATCACTTGCCATCATCATCGCGATGGCCTTCGCTGGCTGCAAGGACAAAGCCACCAGTGTCGTGAGCCATCCCACCAACCCCGATGTGGTGCCCACCATGTCCACCACCGATGTCAACACCGTCATCAGCGACTCGGGACACACCCGTTACCGCATCGTCGCACCGTTGTGGAACATGTTTGAGGAAGCCAAGAAACCGCACTGGACTTTCCCCAAGGGCGTGACGTGTGAGGAACTGGACAACAACTACAACACCGCCACCACCTTGAAGTGCGACTCGGCCTACTTTGACAAGGAGCAATCCTTGTGGACCCTCACTGGCAAAGTGCGCATCACCAACGTGAAGGGCGACGTCATCCTCACCGACCAACTCATGTGGGACCAGCAGGCACACAAGATGTACAGTGACGCCTTCATCCACATCGAGAAACAGGGCCGCATCATCGAGGGCTACGGATACGAATCCAACGAGCGGCTCACGACCTACACCCTGCGTCAGGTCGAGGCCATCTTCCCCATCGACGAGAGCAGGATGCCGCACCCCAACAGCGGCAATGCCGCACCCCGACCGATGCAACCAGCTTCAATCCAATAAACAAAACAGAATATACTTAGATTTTGGACCCAAGTTACACAACACCGCTGATTATCGCTCTCATCGCGTTACTGTGCTCCGCCTTCTTCTCAGGGCTGGAGATTGCCTTTATCAGCTCCAATAAGGTGCGTGCCGAGATTGAGATGGCAAGAGGCGGCATCATCAACCGCATCCTCAACATCTACTACAGCAACCGCGAGATGTTCATCTCCACCCTGCTCATCGGCAACAACATCGCCAACATCGTTTACTCGATGGCGATGGCCAGGTTGCTCACCATCCCCTTGCAGCAGTGGATAAGCAACGAGGCGCTCCTGCTGCTGGTGCAGACCCTCATCGCCACCCTGATTATCCTCATCTTTGGCGAGTTTGTGCCCAAGAGCATCTTCCGCATTAACCCCAATGCCTCGTTGCGCACCGCATCGATTCCCCTGTTCATGGTCTATTGCCTGCTCTACCCCATCTCGCGCTTCACCGAATGGCTTTCGGCACTGCTGATGAAGGTGTTCGGCATCAAGATCGACTCCACCCGCATGAGGCTGCTCACCGTTGATGAGCTGGATGCCTACCTGCAAGAGAACATCGACAAGCGCGAGGACGAGAACAAGACGGTGGAACGTGAGGTCAAAATCTTTGAAAACGCGCTCGACTTCAGTGACACGCGACTGCGCGACTGCATGGTGCCCCGCAACGAGATCGTTGCCATCGACGTGGAGGATACCACGCGCGACGACCTGGTCAAACTGTTTTCCCGCTCGGGCCTGTCCAAGATCGTGGTCTATAAAGAGAACATCGACAATGTCATCGGGTTCATCCAGGTGAGCGAACTCTTTGTCACCGATGTGGACTGGAAAACCCGCCTGAAACCCGTGGTCTTTGCCCCCGAAACCCTGCTGGCCCGCAAGATGATGCAGCAGCTCATGGGCGAGAAGCGCTCCATGGCCATCGTGCTTGACGAGTTTGGAGGCACCAGCGGAATGGTCACCCTTGAAGACCTGGTAGAGGAAATCTTTGGTGAAATCGAGGACGAGCACGACCGCAACCAACTCGTCGCCCGCCAACTCAGCGACACCAGTTACGAGTTTTCAGGCCGCATGGAAATCGAGGAAATCAACGAGCGCTTCCACCTCGACATCCCCGAGAGCGACGACTACCAGACCATCGCCGGCTATCTGCTCGACGAGAACGAAGCCATCCCCAACGTGGGCGAGGTGTTCGACCTGCCGCCCTACCGCTTCACTATCGAGCGCAAGACAGCTGCACGCATCGAGTTGATTAAGGTGGATATCATCTCGGATGAAGACAAGAAATAAGGCTGTTTTGCTAGTTTTCGCGTCACAAAAGCACCATTTTAATTAAAAAACTGCCAAAAAATTTGCAAGATTAAAAACATTTGCACTATCTTTGCACCGCATTTCCCAAAAAATGCAACATGGTGTGTTAGTTCAGTTGGTTAGAATACCTGCCTGTCACGCAGGGGGTCGCGTGTTCGAGTCACGTACACACCGCCAGGGAGTCTGATAAAGGCTCCCTTTTTTGTTATCTGCATCAATCCTCTTATTCAGCAAATAACATTCTTTTAAAAAAACGGCGCAGAAAATAATAGTTTTCTCATTTATTATATATACATTTGCGCAATGTTTCATCAGCAACTGCCGGACAACGATAAATTATCATTTCCAATTATATTCTATTCAATCAACCTTTTAAAAACAATTCAAGTTATGAGAAAGACATTATTACTTTTGCTGGCAGCCATGCTGCTGCCCTTGAGTGCCTTGGCACTAGACCTCCAGCCCAACCAGAAACTGCTGGGACACTACACAACCGATGACATCAAGACCGGCGGATGCTGGGGTAAGTCTATCCTGCGTGGCACACGACCCATCGCCACCGATCTCACCCCCGACGAACTCGCACTCTTCCAGGGAAGCCAGATTAAGGCCTTCCGTGTTGGACTTTCGCTCTCGACCGATGTTACACGCGTCTTTGTGATTCCCGTCGCACCCGACGGAACACTCGGGGAAGAGACCGAATGGCCCTGCAGTGTGTCGGATCAAGGTTGGAACCTCGTTGAATTGGACTCGCCCTACCTGATTAACCTGCCCGGCGACTATAGCCTGAGAATCGGCTTTGACTACGAACAAGTTGGCTCAGCTAAACCCATCTCGGCAGTCATGGTGGGCACTGTCTATCCCTCTCTGTGCTATTACAAAGACGAATGGAAAGATTATGGTGTGAACCTCTATGGCAACTTGAGTTTGCAGGTAGTCTGCGAGAATGACAACTTCCCTCAGTACGTCATCAGAGCCAAAGACTTGGCACACAAGAAGAAAATTAAAATTGGTGATGACCTCAGCTTCTCTTTCAAGGCTTACACCCTGGGAACCGAAACGATTGCAGCCGGTGCACTCACATTCGACATAGCAGTTGACGGCACCGTCGTAAAAACCATCAGTAATCCTATTGCCTTAAACAATCAACCCGCCACCATCAGTGATGTAATCAGCACCGACGAATTAACTAATGGCATGCACACCCTGACAGTGACAACGGCCACCCTCAATGGAGAGCCGATAGATAATCCTGTCTTCTTGACGTCATCATTCCTCGTCTTCGAGTACGGTTTCACACGCCAAATGCGTCTGGTAGAGCAGTTCACCTCGACCTACTGCACACACTGCCCCAAGGGTTCTGCTACACTCACTTTAGTTAACGAGATGCGCGGCGGTGACCTCGCCTGGGTGGGTGTCCACCAGGACATGAACGGTACCGACGTGTTTAGGACGCTTCAATGTGACACGATTGCCGGCCTGCAAGATTGTACCGGATACCCCGAAGCATCATTTGACCGAACTGTTGGTTTCGAAACCCCCAACGGGGTTTGTGGTGGCATTGGCTACACTGATGCCAATTATGGTGCCAATATAATCAATTCCTTCTTGGAGGCAACAGGCGAGGATCCTGCTAATGCCTCAATATTTATCAACAGCACTTATGATCCCGATACACGCCAAGCTGTCATCACCATCAATGGCGAACTTGTACCCAATTACGAGGACTTCATGGGCAGTGACAGCAAGCTCACCGTCTATATCACCGAAGACGGCCTTGTTGCTCCACAATATAATAATGGTACATGGGTAAACAACTATGTTCACAATGGCGTGCTGCGCCAAGCACTCGTTTCAACCAGGGGTGTAGCTCTCAATAAGACTGGCGACACCTACAAGAACGTGTTCACCGTTAATATCCCCAATGCATGGAATGCTGATAACCTCAACATCGTGGCCTTCATCAGCCGCCCATTGGGCAACACCCTTACCGACATTTACGTCACCAACACCAACAAGCGCAAATTCGGCGAGTTTGACGAACCCACCGTCGTTCCCGGCGATGTGGACGGTGACGGCAGCGTCAACATCAACGATGTATCTGCTATCATCGATCTCCTGCTTAATAATGGAGCATCAGCTGGTGCCGACGTGAACGAGGACGGTAATGTAAACATCGATGATTTGAGCTTCCTCATCGACCAACTCCTCCACAACAATTAATACGGAACATCACAACCCAACAAACAGAAACAGGAGCAAGCATCCAAGTGAGCTTGCTCCTGTTTTTTATCAATATGACCTTGTTTTGTCGGGGTACCTGGATTCGAACCAGGGACCTCCTGCTCCCAAAGCAGGCGCGCTAACCGGACTGCGCTACACCCCGATGCTCTCCATTTGAGCGGTGCAAAGGTAGTGCAAGTTGAGCGGAGTGCCAAATAAAAAATCATTTTTTTATTTGCAATCCCGAAACGCAGCCTACCTTCGCCGCAGGCAACGGTGTGCAAGTTGAGCACAATGCCAAGAAAAAATTCATTTTTCTTGCAATCCCGAAACGCAGCCTACCTTCGACACCAAGTCAACGGTAGTGCAAGTTGAGCGGAGTGCCAAATAAAAAACAATTTTTTTGTTGTTTGTACTATCTTTTACTGAATCTCAATCAAGTGACATTGCAGCGTCGAAGACGCAATTGCCTCGAAGAGGCTTTTCAATGTGAAAGACCATGCAAGTGGGTCTTCGACCCACGCAGCTTGGTCCATAAGAGTCTAAATGAAAGTGCCTCGTAGAGGAACTTCAAGCCATGATGCCACAGGATAGTAAAGTTCGTCTTCGACGCACTAACCTGACGAGACAACATCACCAAGCTGCGAACCCCGTTGGGTTCTTGCATGGTGTTTCTTATTGAAATCGGCTCTACGAGCCGCGAGCCTCCCACGAGGCTTACTCACGTGTCCCAATGCAGAAAACAGGAGCTCAATGCCAAACAAAAAAGCATTTTTTCGTTCCAAACGGCCTAATTGTGGCAAGAATGTATTAACTTTGTTGGTTCAAAAGACATTAACAATAATACAACCCTAACAATACATCATTTCAACAATGTACAGAACCAAGACAAACGGCGAACTTCGTCTGGCCAACGTCGGCGAAGTCGTGACACTGGCAGGATGGGTGCAGCGCACCCGCAAGATGGGCGGCATGACCTTTGTGGACCTGCGCGACCGCTATGGCATCACCCAAATCGTGTTTAACAACGAGGTGGACGCAGACCTGTGCGAGCAGGCCAACCATCTGGGACGTGAATTTGTCATCCAGATCGAGGGCACCGTGGCCGAGCGCTCCAGCAAGAACGCCAACATCCCCACTGGCGACATTGAAATCATCGCCAACAAACTGAACATCTTGAGCGAGAGCATCACGCCGCCGTTCACCATCGAGGACAACACCGACGGTGGCGACGACCTGAGAATGAAATACCGTTATCTGGACTTGAGACGCAATGCCGTTCGCCGCAACCTGGAGTTGCGCCACGACATGGCCATCCTCATCCGCAATTATTTGGACGATAAAGGATTCCTGGAGGTGGAAACCCCCATCCTCATCGGTTCCACCCCCGAGGGTGCACGTGACTTCATCGTGCCCTCACGCATGAATCCCGGCCAATTCTATGCGTTGCCCCAGAGCCCCCAGACGCTCAAGCAGTTGCTCATGGTTGCCGGTTTTGACCGCTACTTCCAGATTGCCAAATGTTTCCGCGACGAGGATCTGCGCGCCGACCGCCAGCCCGAGTTCACCCAGATTGACTGCGAGATGAGCTTTGTGGACCAAGAGGACGTGATCGAGGTATTTGAAGGCCTGGCTCGCCACCTGTTCAAGAAAGTGCGCAACGTGGACCTGCCCGAGAAACTCGAACAGATGACCTGGCACGATGCCATGCGCCTGTACGGTAGCGACAAGCCTGACCGCCGTTTCGGCATGACCTTTGTTGAGGTGGACGACGTGCTCAAGGGCACCGGCACCTTCCCCGTATTCAACGAGGCCAACTATATCGGCGCCATCTGCGCCCCTGGCTGCGCCGACTACACCCGCAAGCAGCTCGACGGCCTGGTGGACTTCGTGAAGCGTCCGCAAGTGGGTGCCAAGGGCTTGGTATATGTCAAGTTCAACAGCGACGGCACCGTCAAGAGCAGCATCGACAAGTTCTATGAGCCCGCCGTATGGCAGCAGCTCAAGGAGAAGATGGGCGCCAACGATGGTGACCTCGTCCTCATCATGAGCGGTGATAACGCCAACAAGACGCGCGTGCAGCTCTGCACCCTGCGTTTGGAGATGGGTGACCGCCTCGGCCTGAGGGATAAGGATAAGTTTGAGTGCCTGTGGATCATCGACTTCCCCCTGTTTGAGTGGAGCGACGAGGAGCAGCGCCTGATGGCTACCCATCACCCGTTCACCATGCCCAACCCTGACGATATCCCCCTGCTCGACGAGCATCCCGAGCGCGTGCGCGCCAAGGCTTACGACTTCGTGTGCAACGGTATCGAGGTGGGTGGCGGCAGCCTGCGTATCCATGACGGCAAGCTGCAGGCCAAGATGTTCGACATCCTGGGCTTCACCCCCGAGCGTGCCATGGCACAGTTTGGCTTCCTGATCAACGCCTTCAAGTACGGCGCACCTCCCCATGCTGGACTCGCTTTCGGTTTCGACCGCTTCGTGTCGATCATGGCAGGGCTTGACAGCATCCGCGACTGCATCGCCTTCCCCAAGAACAACAGTGGCCGTGACGTGATGCTCGATGCCCCCAGCCCTGTGGACCAGAGCCAGCTCGACGAACTCTACATCGACGTGGACCGCGACCGCCTCAAGGCAGAGAATAAGATTTAAGTTGAATAGGCTTTAGGCATTAGGCTTTAGGTATTAGCGGGCATCCGCAACCCAACACCCACCTAAAAACCTAATGCCTAAAACCTAAAACCTAAAACCTAATGATAATCCGAGAAATCACCGACGCCATTGAGCGCTATGCCCCCCTGCGCCTTCAGGAGGAGTGGGACAACGCGGGCATTCAGGTGGGTAACCCCGATGACGAGATTACCGGCATCCTGCTGTGTACCGATGCCACCGAGGCTGTCGTAGCCGAGGCCATCTCGCTGGGTTATAACCTGGTGATCTCGCACCATCCCCTCATCTTCCGCGGCCTCAAGAAGATCATGGGCCGCACGCCCGTGGAACGCACCGTGGCGATGGCCATCAAGCACGACATCACCATCTACAGCGCCCACACCAACATGGATAGCGCATGGCAGGGCGTGTCGTTCCGCATGGCCGACAAGATAGGGATGACGGGGGTCACCTTCCTCGATGACAACCGTGTGGACCCCTACGGCGACGGTGACAGCACCCAGGCCGGCTGCGGCGTCATCGGCGACATACAGCCCATGCCCGCGCGCGAAGTGTTGAAGCGCGTCAAGCAGGCTTTTGAGGTGGGTGCCGTGCGCTATAGCGGTGACGGTGATACCATCGTGAACCGTGTGGCATTGTGCGGCGGGGCAGGCAGTTTCCTGCTCGACAAGGCCGTCCAGATGGGCGCGCAACTCTACGTCACAGCCGACATGCGCTACCACGATTTCCTCGACAACTGCCAGCGCATCGTTGTCGCCGACATCGGACACTATGAGAGCGAGCATTTCACAAAAGAGATTTTTTTGGAGATTATTCAGAAAAAAAGCCCTACCTTTGCAGTCGCTTTTTCAAAAAATGAATTGAACCAAGTCAATTATCTATAATTAATTAGGCTTTAGGCATTAGGTTTTTAGGCTTTAGCGGGCAACCGCAACCTAATACCTAACACCTAAAACCTAAAACCTAAGAATTGTTTATGGCAACACAGAAGAAAGAACTCACCGTTGAAGAGAAACTCAAGGCGCTCTACGACTTGCAGCAGAAACTCTCAGAGATTGACGCCATCAAGACGCTGAGGGGCGAGCTCCCCCAAGAGGTCCAGGACCTTGAAGACGAAATCGCAGGCCTCCATACCCGCGTGGCCAAGTTTGAAGATGAGATGGCAGTGCAGCAGGACGAAATCGCACGCAACCGCGACATCAAGCACAAGGCCGAGGAGCTCATCAACAAGTACACTGCCGACCAGGACAATGTGCGCAACAACCGTGAGTATGACTACCTCACTAAGGAGATCGAGTACCAGACCCTGAACATCGAGTTGGCCGAGAAGAAGATGAACGAGGCTTCCCGCAAGAGTGAGACCCTCGAAGTCGAAATCCAGAAGGCCAAAGATCTGGCTGCCGACCGCCAGCAGGCACTTGAGGAGAAAAAGAGCGAGTTGAACGAGATCGTCTCCGAGAACAAGCAGAAGGAGGAGACCCTGCGCGAGAAAGCCAAGAAGCAGGAAAACAAGATCGAGGAACGACTGCTCACCGCATTCAAGCGAATCCGCAAGAACACCCGCAACGGACTCGGCATCGTCGCTGTTCAGCGCAACGCCTGTGGCGGATGCTTCAACCGCATCCCCGCACAGCGCCAGATGGAGATCAAGATGCACAAGAAAGTCATCGTCTGTGAGTACTGCGGACGCATCCTCATCGACCCTGAACTGGTTGGCATCGCTAGCGAGGACGCCAAAAACAAATAATACTGTCCACCCATCACGAGGCAGTAAGTAGCGAGACGGGATCCAGAGGCCGCCAACGGCGACCTTAGCCATCGGAAACCACTCACTACAAGACACCGCAATGGCAGCACGCCCACATGTGGGCATGTTGCCATTGTCTTTTCCCTAAATCCCATCACCCCATTCGTCTTAAAAGAAAAACAATACTAAACGTCCCTAGCCCGCATCCGCACACATCAAAAAAAGAAAACAATAAATACAATAAATACAATATAATTATTTAATAATCAATAATTTGTACTTATTGTATTTGTTGTTTTCCTTTCCGTTCTGATTAAAAAACAACTACAACAACTTGAACAATTTGTCTTTGCCTGGAAAAAGTTGACTCATAAAAAGAGTCAAATAAATGGATAAGAAGTTAAGAGAAAGAAAGTACATGGAAGCTGCCAAAATGCGTAGTCAGGGCTACTCATTGCGCGTTATTGGCGAAAAAGTCGGCCTTGGCACGACTACCGTATGGAAAATGTTGCGTAACTTTGACCTCGATAGTGAACTTGACGACACAAATGAGGTTGAAAAGATGAGCAACAAAAACCGAT
>JAEEGL011194852.1_pt1 | contig 36388 bp, 28 predicted proteins | sample 9134231 | NCBI WGS metagenome assembly JAEEGL01 (sample SAMN16246548, study PRJNA631951) | gut metagenome | biome: gut microbiome; feature: rumen; material: fiber-attached | host: Bos | place: Iran: Karaj | collected 2018-10 | reverse complement strand
CGCATACAGCTCGCTCCAGTAACGTATTCGCGCATTCATTAAAGTTCGACTTCGTCGAAGGAATGCGCTCACCACTGAATCATTTTCTCACGAAATGCGCAGCAGAGTGCGCATTTCTGTCTGAACAGTAACCACAACCCACTATACATTTTTCGCTAATTTGGTAAAATAAGTCTTGTGAATTTACAAGTATACATAAGGGGGACCGGATATGGCCAGACAAAGCAGTGTTAAAAGAGCAATTGAAGCCACGGGAAGTTTCGCCACAGCGCAAAAGAACATCGTGGTTCAGTACCAGGACAGGGACAGAAAGACAGATGAGATCCTTGCTCAGATAAAAGCAGATGTTCTCTCTAAGGGATTTTCCGAAGCGGATTTTGCAAGAATAGATGTATATATCAAGCCTGAAGAAAAGAAAGTGTTCTATGTTGTAAACGAAAAAATCAACGGAAGCATAGATTTCTAAGGAGGAGATGATATGTCAACGATATTTGTAGTAGCCAACCAGAAGGGCGGAATCGGCAAGAGCACTACTGCCACCAATCTCGCCGGAATTCTTGGAAGGAAGGCCAAAACTCTTTTGATAGATGCTGACCCGCAGGGAAACAGCACAAGCACCTACGAGGCGAAGATTGAGGATGTTGCAACTCTGTACGATGTCATCATAGACTCTGACAAGCTGCCTATATCAGAAGCTATTCAGCATACTGACAACGGCGATATAGTTGCATCCGATCCGCTGCTCGTAAAGGCAGAGAAGATGCTCGATGGAGATCTCGAAGGTTTTTACAGACTTAAGGATGCGCTCGACGGACTCGAAGGCTATGAATATGTGGTAATAGACACAGCGCCATCGCTCAATATCATCCTATACAACTGCCTTATCGCTGCGGATAAGGTGATCATCCCCGTCACTGCCGATTCTTACGCGATGCAGGGCATCCAGCAGCTCTATGACACGATCATGTCAGTAAAGCGCAGACAGAACAGGGATCTTACGATAGCCGGTCTGCTTCTTGTGAGATACTCGGGAAGGTCCAACCTTGAGCGCGAGATCAGGGATAGCATTGAGGCCACTGCAAGACAGATGGATACCAGACTCTTTAAAACAGTGATACGCGAATGTGTCAAGACCAAGGAGGCTCAGGAGGCCAAAAAGCTTCTTATCGACTACGCTCCAAAGTGCAACACATGCCTGGATTATTTGGAATTTGCAGAAGAACTTATTAAATGAGAAAAGTGGACGGTTCTCTCGACTTGTTAAGCTAAGAGCTTAATAAGCTGAAAGAACCGTCCACTTGACTTTGCCTGACTTTCTTATGACATCTTCGATACATGCTCGAATTCGTCGCATATCTCCTTCTCAGGTTCCTTAGTCAGAAGGCTTACCACAACTATTGCGATAATAGCCACAAGGAATGCGGGAGCCAGCTCATAGAGATTCCACACACCTCCCATAGGTCTTACAAGATATTTCCAGATAAATACCATAGCACCACCGCATATCATTCCTGCGATCGCGCCGAATTTATTGGTGCGCTTCCAGTAGAGCGAAAGGATCATGATGGGGCCAAATACCGCGCCAAATCCTGCCCAGGCAAAAGATACTATTCCAAATACCGAGCTGTTCGGGTTCCATGCAATGACGATTCCAAAAACAGCGACAGCTATCAGGGTTGCTCTTGCTGCGATCATCGCGCCTGTTTCTGAGAGTTTGATGCCGAGGGTCTCCTGGACAATATTCTCTGATACGGATGATGAAGCCGCAATCAGCTGTGAATCAGCGGTTGACATGGTAGATGCGAGGATTCCGGCAATAACAAGTCCTGCTATAAGTGCAAGGAAGAATCCGTTTTTACTTATCTGATCCGCAAGCACTACGATCAGAGTCTCTGCCTTGGAAGAACTTGTCAGGTTGTTTGGATCGATCAGGCTTTCAAGGGCACCTGTCTGTGTCATTGCACGTCCCACAACTCCGAGGAACACAGCGATTCCAAGTGAGAATACAACCCATATCGACGCAATACGCCTTGAAAGAGTAAGCTCTCCGGCCTTTCTTACAGCCATGAATCTAAGAAGGATGTGTGGCATTCCAAAGTATCCAAGTCCCCAGCAGAACATCGTGATCTTGTTGAAAATGCCATAGGGATCCGCCGCATTGGTCGCATTGTTATAAGTCGCACTCAGGTTAAGGTATCCCGGAAGAGCATTTGCGTTTTCAATCACACTGCCAAGTCCGCCGGCATTTACAATTCCGTAGCCGAGCACGAAGAAAAGCGCGAACGTCATAACGATAGACTGGATAAAGTCGGTCTTGGATGCAGCAAGGAAGCCTCCCGTCGTGGTATAACCGACGATGATGACCGCAGATACTATCATTGCAAGCTGATAGTTTACACCAAAGAGTGAGGAAAAGAGCTTACCGCAGGCAGAGAAGCCTGAAGCCGTATACGGGATAAAGAATATCAGGATGAACAGCGCTCCGATGCAGAGAATGATGTTGCTGTTATCCCTGAATCTCTTTTTGAAGTAGTCCGGGATCGTTATCGCATCAAGTTTCTCTGTGTAATTCCTTAGTCTCTTTGCAGTAAAGAGCCAGTTGAGATACGTTCCGACTATGAGCCCCACTGCTGTCCAGCCGGCATCAGCTATGCCTGAAAAGTAGGCAAGGCCCGGCACTCCCATCAGCAGATAGGAGCTCATGTCCGAGGCCTCTGCGCTCATTGCTGTAACAAAGGGTCCGAGTTTCCTTCCACCAAGATAAAAGTCTTTGACGTCATTAGTGTTCCTTGAGCTCACGAAACCGACCATTAGCATCATGGCCAGGTAGACAAGGATTGAGATGATGATACCAAGTTGTGCAGTTGTCATAATAGTTTCCCCTTTTCTAACTTTCTTTCATCGATTTAACACATTAAAACTATTATACACTAAAGTCATAAAATTTTAACACAAAAAAGAGCTGCAAATAAATTCTGCAGCTCAAATTCTTTGCAGATGCCTTTGCAGCTCGGTCTACATTCCCTCTTTTAATATCTCCTCAATCTGTGTCAGTCTCCTGATGTACCGTGTCTGCCATATTCTGAACATAGTCCCACTCTTCCTGAGCCTGCTGTTTTTCACTCATGGTGAAACGATAAAGGTCTGGCTCCTGTCTCGAATCCATATGAGACAGTACATTCTCAAGTTCAAGAAGCCTTTTGTATACTATCGGAGCCTGCTCCTTTAATGCTTCAATCTTCTCTATATCTTCTTCAGACATGGAAGGATTGCTTTCTGCGTTGAAAGAATTGATCTTGAAAATGAGGTAATTGGATTTAATGACCTCATCGAAGGATTTTCCGCTTTCGCCAAGCTCCTGTAGTTTATTCTTAAGCTTCGCCGCCGATGAAGTTTTCTTCTCTGCCCTCTTGCGTACTTCTCTCTCCATGGCATAGGAGTCACGGTTTTCCATCGCTGTTTTATTCTGCGCGATTTCATCCGTCTTAAGCTGCTCAGCCATAACAGACTCAAGCCCTGTTGCAGTAAGAACGCTTTCCTGCTTGTGCTCCTTAAGAGACGTATTATTCATCTCCTGCATCTTTACACTCTGCTTGCCAAAAGCCTCTTCAGGGTGCGCAAAGCTCTGCTTAAACTCATTTGCTTTGTTGTCGTAATTTTCTTTAAATATGCTCATACAAACCTCCTGTGATCAAAGGTAATATGAATAGATCCTTGTTCTGATATTTTCATTGGTCTCATCAAATCCAAATTTGGCGATCAGGCTCTTAACTTCATCAGTGAAAGGACAGATGATAACTTCCGTCCCCTTGGGATACTTGGAAAGAGCATTGACCAGCGTGAAGAAGATAAGCTTCATTATCACCTGCGGTGCCTGCCCCCTGGCATCCATCCACTGAAATTCGAGTTTCCTGTCATCAGTCTCCGTCATGAAGATCCCTGCCAGCGGCACAGTATCCCTTACCAGGAATACCGAGAGTTCGCCGTTTTTCTCATCAGGAAAGTATCTGTTATATGGGTACATATTATTATACGAATCAATCTGGTGTCTGGTCAGATTTTTTCCAAGAATATATTCCCCAGTATCCTTTGTCTTCTTAAAAGCACTTATGTTTTCTCCCTGGGCCTTTACTATGTCATAGAGGGGCGCGCTGAACTTGCGCACATCTCCCTCCATCGGAATAAAGCCAATGTCCAGCATTGTAAAGTCATACTCTGACAAAAACTCCTCTGTGCCGCCTACAACATATTCTATTCTGTATATGTTCTTCCAGTTCTGATCTGTAACAAATTCGGCCAGAGCCTTTTCGCACACTCCGTCTTCAATATCATTCAGATGGTCAAAAGAGCGCACCTCCAAAATGGCATTATTCGCAAACAGCACGACTGCTCCGAAAGGTGTGTCATCCTCAAAAAAGCCAAGTGACAGACATCTCTTGTCATTTCTGATCTTATCAAGTGTCGAAGGTATAAATGGCGCAAATGCTTTTATATTATCTTTGGTTATCTGACAAAACTTCATGGCACATTCCTCTATCTGATCAGTTTTTTTCGTTAAACTACTGCGGAAGACTATGCTTTGGCAGATTCTTGGGATATGGTCCCTCAAGTTTGTACGGGATCCCGAGCTCTTTCATCACTTCTCCGAGAGCATCCACGTATCTGGTTCCCCGGATCATCTGCATAAATGATACGAATATCTTATCAGCCATGGCAGTCACTTCCAACAGAATATGTCCTTCTACAATAGCGGCATAGGACTCGACGTAGTCAGCAACTTCTCCCCAGTCCATCCGGCCCGTATAATTGACTATGAAGGTTCCATGCTGAGCCTCTTTTCCTGATGTGGGATTATTCTTGGCATGAAAAGCCCTCTTCTCCTTAAGTCCCCTCACCTTGTCTATCTGTTCCCAATAGGTAAACAGCTTTCTGAGTTCATAGTTACTGGCAGACGGATCTGCCTGAAGAATGATCTGACTCCTTGTGAGTGTCCCGAGCCTTTCCATGTCATATTTAAAGTACTTCCTGTCGTAATCTATATGCACATGAGTCAGCAGATCGCAGTGGGAATTGGGAAGTCCGATGTCTGCTGCGGGATTGTGAGCAATCTCTCCGCCTATGACCCTGTAAGTCGGCGGCAATATCTTATCCAGTGCCTTTGCCATGGTTGCCAGGAAAAAAGATGCAACACTGGCGTCATTTTCTTTGGCGAAAGCCATTACATCGCTCTGCTCAAAGGTAAAGAGATAATAGTGCGGATCCCTCTTAAAGGGATTGTACATGCCGTTCAGATAATCGAGCATCATGACCACCGGTTTCTTGCTCTTATACCTGTAGATCGGCTCCTCATTCGTGAGCATCTCAAGTGTTGGCTCTGTCGTCTCACCCTCAAGAAGATCGCTGTCCGGCTTTCTGATCCCTGGCGCATAGGGCACAACTCCAAATCTGTCCACCACATACTGATAGATGGTCGTCATCACGAAAGGAATAACTCCTCTTCCGCCTCCAAGCGAATGGCTTATATTAAAATAAATATCCCTGCCTTCGCAGTCCAGAAATACAAGATGATGGTTGACCTCCGCACTGCTTAAGTCCGGAAGGGACTGCGAGGTCCTTATCACCACGATCTCTTTTTTGTTTGGTATAAGCTCATATCCGCCGTCTCTTCCAAGCCTTACTTCCACGGAAAAATACGGATATCTCTTTATGGCGGTGTTCACAGAGCGCCTCAGGATATCTGCGTCGACCTCTTCCTTCATCGTAACTTTAACTCTTATTGCTATGGAAAAGACTTTTTCATCAAAATAAAGTCTGTATGTGTCAATACTGTATTTCATCGCCGGTATCTCCCTTTAAACAGCTGATGTTTTGCATAATAATATGATACCACTATTATCTGTAATATGTCCTTATGTCTGTCAGAGCACACTGATCTCCCGTAAGTGCCATGTATATATCGTCGTGCCCTGGGGCTGCAGTCGTGACAAACTTTATGGATATGCCGCAGTTCTTTGTCTCCACTGTGATCCTGTTTCTTCTTCGCCTGAATGACACCTCACATTCATAGCCCCTTTTATTTGCTTTCTTCCACTCATCCCAGCCCCTGAAGGTGTCATCCCTGTGCACCTCCACAGAATTTACAGCCAGGTCGTTGTTGGTTGCATCCTCCCCGTCAAGTCTGATGCATCCGTGTTCAAGATAATTTTTCCCCTCAGGAATGCCATCATCTGCCGAGAACAGAAGGATATAGGCGCAGTGCCATATAAGGTTCGCGGTAGGGAGGCTCATGGTTCTGAACAAAAGTCTCATGCCATCCACCACCGGCACGGCATCTGTGTATTTCTTCCTGTAGCCTTCAATCTGAACGTTGGGAATATCTCCCTCGAGGCGGTTTATGAAGCTGACCTCCTCAACGATCCTCGGGATATAGTCATCACTGACCGTCTCATCACTCTCTGTATAATTGACATTCATGATATGACAGTGCTCTCCCGAAAAAGCGATATAGCAGAATCTTATCGCATCGGGAAGTGCTGCTATGACCTCTATAGTTCTCCTGTGATCGGTTATCTTTAGCATGACATGGTCTCTGATCTTTACGGCTTCAATCTCCATGTGGATAACGTTCTCATTACCCTGATCACCGTCTCCCTCTGTGATCTTTGTCACCATCTCCCGCGCGGCGCTGCTGATCACATTTCCATCGGTCCAGATCTCGCCGTACTCAAGATACCCCAGAAGCCTTATGCTGCTGTCATCGCGGTGGACGCACCCGTCGTGGGAATCAAAAAGAATTATCGCAGGTATTGATTTCTTTTCATCAAATCCCATCTCTGCCTGGCAGTCGAAACTGATAATGGTCTTCCACTCGCCAAGCTGTATTCCCTCCGACACATTCTCCTTATACTCTCCAAAATGCATCTCGCCCACTGCGACCAGATCTTCATCTGCCTCATTTATCATGAGATTCTCTTTTTCCCTCATCATGTACTCAGTATCATGGTCGATCATGTCAACCATGATTTCCGCATATCTGGGGTCAAACTGGGAACCAGAGCCCTTGACGATCTCCTCCCTTACAGTGCTCTGGGGCAGCGCGTCCCTGTAACGTCTCTTGGAGGTCATGGAGTCATAGCTGTCAGCAACCGCCAGGATCCTTGCCACTTCAGGGATGCTCTCCCCAGAGAGTCCCTCGGGATATCCCATGCCGTCATATCTCTCATGGTGATACCTCGCCCCCATGACAAGATAAGGAAACTCACCTGTACCGCTTAGTATCTCCCCTCCGATCTGCGCATGTTTTTTCAATGTCTCGTAGTCGCCGGGCGTGAGCTCTGTATCCCTCTGGAGGATTGCGTCATTGATCCCGAGCTTTCCTACATCGTGCAAAAGAGCTGCAAAATAGACCTCATCGCACTCCTTATCGCTCTTGCCAGATAGCCTTGCGATCTCTCTGGCGTATTCAGCTACCCTTGCAGAGTGCCCCCTTTTATAGGCATCCTTGGAGTCAATTGCTGTTACCAGGGCTGTTGCGGTCTGTTCAAAGAGTTTTTTCATTTTGTCCTGCCCGGCTTTAAGGGTATCTATCTCTATCCTGTTGGCGCGTTCCACCCTCTCATTCATATCGATAAGGGCAAAGACATAGAGACCTATGACCATTACAACCGCAGACATATCAACAAGTGATACGCCGTAAGCCCAAAACTGTATCATCGATGATAAGAGACTCACAGCCGAGAACAGGAAAATAGAGAACGCCACCCTTCCGGTCAGCCTCTTCCTGTAATAAACGATGATGCCAAACTGAATGAGCAGAATACAATAAGGGAAAACATAACTGATAAAGTAATACTGTCCCCTTCGGTACTCATTATCAGCACCGATCGTGTAATACAGACCTGTAAACTGGGAGATGATCACGAGCAGGATCGCTATGGCTCCCAGAATGTTCGCAATTTTCAGCATAATAGGAGTATAGGTAAGACCTCCTTCATTCCTGAGGACATCACCAAGATATAAGCTGACCATCATAAGCACCAGAACTGTCATAAGAAAGACAAAGAAGTTGCTTATCTTTACAGAAAGAAAGCCCGCGGTTCCGGAATACCCCCTGTACAGGTAGGCAATCCTGTCTGCCTCAAGCCATATCGCAGCGCAGACTTCAAGCGTCACAAGGATGGTCTTGCGGCGTCTTGACATTATTTTGCTGATAAGGGTAAAAATTGCGATCATCAGGCATATGCTCGATAGAGCAAGCATAATATCCACCTGTCGTGTCCTTAGCAGTTCAAACATTTTGCCTCTCCTGTTGCTTTAGGTCCTTTTATCCGATCCCAAGGATATTTTCCATCTCTTCCCAGTCATAGACCCTAAGGCTCTTTTCAAGCTCTTTTATCTTAGCGGCATCACTTTCGGGAAGCGCGTACTCTTTTAGCTGCGACAGTACCATTTCGACGCCGTCATACTCCATTGAAGGAACAAGTTCCTTAAGGGCTTCGTATGCATCCGCGAGCATCTCAGGCGGCACCGGCGGAAGGTCTTTTCCGGCTTCTTCGTCCCGTACAAGTCTTATGAGCCTTGGCCCGTATGCCCTGAAGTCCTTAAGCAGTTCATCTGTGCCCTGGCTTATATATTCCATGTCACCGGCATTTCCGGCATCTTCCATCTTCTGACAGCGAAGAGAGAATTCTTTTGCTCCGATTATCCTTGCGGAGCTCTTGAGGGCATGTACCTTGACGGTAAAAAGCCTTATGTCGCCGTCTCTGTACGCCCCTTCTATTACGTTCGCACTCTCCTCCAGGGTATCCAGAAAGAGCTTTAATGATCCGATGTAGGCGTCCACGCCTCCACATGCCCTTATTCCTTCATCGACAGATATACCTTCTGCCTCGTACAGCCATGACAGATCCTTAGGCAGGCTGTCACTTTGAGTCTCATCCAGGGCTCCCTGCGGCTTCATCATAATATTCTCGGGCAGATGCTGCATTATTGCGCGCTCCACCTGAACTGTGTCTATAGGCTTTGAGAGGTATCCGTTGAAGCCCTTTGACTTGTAGAACTCCTCACCTACAGTTCCGTTTGCGGTAAGAGCATAGACAGGAATGTCGCCATACTTCTTCCTTATCTGCGCAAGGGTCTCAATGCCGTCCATGCCGGGCATCATATGGTCGAGAAGAACAACGTTAAAGCTTCCTGTCTTTAGCTTCTCAAGGCACTCCTCGCCGCTCTCTGCCGTGGTAATAAACATCTTGGTAGGCTTTAAAAGTCCCTTTATGACATTAAGGTTCATGGGATTATCATCGACCACAAGGATATCTGCCTCGGGAGCGATAAATTTCGGAACATAGGGACCTCTTGAAGATATGTCCTCTTCCTCGTGGAAAACTCCTATCTCCTGCCTCTCAATGATCTTCTGGGAGATAGTGAGTATAAACTCACTTCCCTCTCCGTACTCGCTCTCGCACCACAACCTTCCGTTCATGAGCGTGGCGAACTGCCTCGAGATATCAAGCCCAAGACCCGTTCCCTGTATCGCGCTGTTCTTCTCTTCGTCAAGACGCTCATAGGCGTTAAAGAGCCTGTCGAGATCCTCTTTTTTAACACCGATTCCCGTGTCCTTTACGGATATCCTGAGGCTGCATGAGAGTTCATCCTTTTTGATGACCTTAGCCTTGAGTGTAAATCCTCCCTCATCGGTGTACTTTACAGCGTTGGTCAAAAGATTTAGAATTATCTGTCTTATCTTACCCTCATCTCCGTACAGTCTTGCTGGAATGGTCTCATCTATATCCACATCAAACCACAGTTTCTTGGCCTCGCTCCTGACCCTTATCATCTTTATGACAGCCCTGAACATCTCTGTCACGTCATACTCCTGCTCTACAAGATGCATCTTGCCCGATTCGATCTTGGAGATATCCAGAAGGTCGTTGATAAGCCCCAGCAGAGCCTCTGTAGCCCCCCTTATATCGTGGGCATAACCCAGTACAGAATGATAATAGTTATCCGGAACATTCTTGGCCTCTTCCCTTATTATCATCTCATCCATGCCCAGAATGGTATTTATGGGCGTGCGTATTTCATGGGACATGTTGGCCAGAAATCTCGATTTCGCCATGTTGGCGTTTTCAGCCTCGTTCCTTGCGTCCTGTATAAGCTGGTACTGTCTTCGTATGACCGTTCCGTCAAGTATGCGCCAGACAATTATGCCTGCAGCAATAGTCAGCATCGTCACCAGGATCAGCCTGACTGCCATAAGTTCAAAGAAATGAGGGAGCTTTCTGATGTTAAAGGTCTCCTCGGAGATAACGCTCTTTCCATCATTTCCCAAAACCCGGATATGAAGAATATAGTTGCCATAGGCAAGCCCCGTATACTCCAGGGTTGTGACCCTGTTCCTCGGGGCGGAGATTCCCGGGTCATCCGATCCTTCAAGGTAAACCTGTACCGTCGGGTTTATCAAAGTGTAATCAAGGACTGCAGGAGTGATCTGAAGACGACCGTCTCCGGCAGGAATAACATATGTCCCGCTCTCGTCCGGTTTAATGCTCTTCCCTTCAAAGGTAATACCGGCAACTTGCGCCTTCGTAGCAGCATTGCCCTCATAGAACCTTTCAAGGTTGACTTTCGACACCCCGGTTCCGCCTGCTATATAAAGATTCCCGTCATCATCAAGGAAACTGTAGCTGTGTGCCACCGGAATACTTGTGACTCCGTTCACCATGGTGTACAGCTTGTAATCTATTATGCTGTCACTTAGCATGCTCTCTGCATCCACGCAGTAGACGCCCTGTGACGTCATGATCCAGAAATTGTCCCTGCTGTCACAAAAGATATCAAAGACGTTATTATAGGGAAATGTGGTCAGGTTCTTAACGCTGCCGTCTTTTAAGTACTCTATGGAATTAGAGGTGATTATCCAGTAGAGACCATGCTTTTCATCCCTTCGCATCCTCATGATGACATCGCTGGTAAGCTCTTTATCAAACTTTCTTACGCCCTGATCGTCTATCACATATAATCCGTCCCCGTCGGAGCCGGCATAGATCTCACCGTTGTCACCTTCACATATAGTAAGTATGACCTTCTCTCTGAGCCCCTGCTCGCCGCCAATGCTGTCAACTACTTTGCCGTCTCTTATAACAGCTATGCCTTGACTGGTGCCGGACACTATTCTGCCGTCACTGGTTTCTATAGCGCAGCGGGTCTCTTCTCCCGGCATTCCATCGTCTTTGGTAAAGCTCTTTATGCTCCCGTCTTTACCATATCTCACCAGACCAAGACCACCCGTGTAGGTCGAAATCCAGAGATTTTCTTTGCTGTCACACATAATATGTCTGACTCTGTTCTTACCTATATAATCAGTCAGTTCATTTTCTATGGAATTTCTGAAACGTCCGATTATCTTAAGTCCGTTGTCTGTCCCCATATAGAGATCATCGCCACGCAGCAATGTAGCATTTACAACGTCATCTTCAATGCCTGCGTCGGCGCTGTAATTCTGAAAATTGTTCACAACAATCTTCATGACACCCTCTCTTGAAGACGCAAACCACATATTCCCCTGATAGTCGGAGGTCATCATCTCGATTGCATCGTCCATGGGAAGGTTTTCCACTACTTTAAAATCACCAAATCCATCGATGTATCCTATAACCGAATCGGATGATATCCAGACCCTGTCGCAGCCATAGCTCATCCAGTGAATGTTCTCAGCCGGGGCAACATAATATCTCTTCATCTTTTCTCCCGGATCTCCGTAATTGCCGCAGTATACATAGTTGGATCCGGTGCCAATGTAGATCTTTCCGGCTTTTTTGGCGTCCGCGAGAATAGTTGTTATACCCTCTATTCCAAGATCCCTGCTGGTATAAAAGCTTATCAGCTTATCTTCGGATACTCTGAATATGGCTCCGCTCTTGGTCTGTCCGTATACGTTGCCAAACGTATCACTTACAAGGCGTAGCACCCTCTCGTTATTGATCCTCTTATCGTCTATAATATGAAGCTTCATGAGTGGATCAACGTATGCCACACCCGCGGTTGTTCCGATATACACATTGCCGTACATATCTTCGGCAAATGATCTTATCGATGACGATCTGAGCCCATCCTTCTTGGTAAAATGAATATATTCCTCTCCATCTGTCACCACTACCCCGTTGTCATTTGTACCAACCCAGATGCGTCCCTTTATGTCCTCATAGATCCCTCTTCCGTTGGTCAGACCGGTAGATGAGGGAAGTCTTTCAAAGGTAGATCCGTCATATCGAAGTATCCCGGCATAGCCTCCGATCCAGATATGGCCGTCAGATGCCCCAAGGACACAGTTAGCTTCAGAAGTCGGCAGCCCGTTTGAAGCATTATAAATCTCAGCCATGTATCCTACATCGCCGAGCTGACCGGTAGCCGCAAAGCCGCCACCGTTGTTCCTGTATTCACTTGCAAGATCCTGCTGCTTCTTATCCGCTGCCAGCGCTCCCATGCTGCCTAAAGTAAGGCTTAAAGCTATCAGCGCTGCAGCGATACAGCCCATCATTCGTCTGGAAACTCTCATCCGGACAAGCCTCCGTTGTATCATCACTCAGGGTACTGCCTGAGGATGTTTCGAACTTCTGTGAATGCGCCGGAAAAGGCCTCAACACATTTGGGGTCAAACCTTGTTCCGGAACCTTCCTTTATGTTTTCAAGCGCCTCCTGAGGAGTAAGCGCCTTCATAAATGCCTTGGGGTATGTAAGTTCTTCAAAAGAATCAGCAACAGCCATGATACGTGCCGAAAGAGGAATAACTTCCCCGTGGAGTCCTATTGGGTAGCCCGAACCGTCCCAGTTTTCGTGGTGGTACGCCGCCATGTTTCTGGCTTCCTTGAGATAGTTTTCCCCCTCCACAGTGCTGATCGCGTTATCAAGGATTCTTTTTCCCGCAGTTGTATGGGTCTTCATTATCTCTTTTTCATCGTCGTCAAGAACTCCCTGCTTGCCAAGTATGCTGTTCGGTATCTTTATCTTACCGATATCATAAAGAGGTGCTGTCATCTCCACATCACTCATATACTTGTCTGTCAGCTTCTCTGAGTAGTAGCCCTTGCGCCTTAGCTCCGACATGATCACCCTGACATAAGCAGTTGTCCTGCTTATATGAGACCTCGAAGCGATGCTCTGGTTTTCCACGATATCAGCCATCGTGATGATCAGACCTCTCTGCATCTTTTCATTGGATCTGGTAAGTATCCTTATGCTTCGCATCTGCTCTGCCACGGTATTGGACATCTCTCGGACAGATCTGTAGAGTCTTTGAAGCTCATCTCCGGTGTGGATGTCTGCCTTCTCAAGTTTTTTTACGCTCTCATCGAGGGTCTTTTGATCGTCAATACTCTTAACGAAGCTGTCAATTCTCTTTTCAATTACGCTTATGGGAAATACAAGACTGTGGGAAGCCATCCACAGACCATAGGACACTATGAGGGCAAAGAATCCCGAAAAGCTGAGAACCATTCTGATGACAAAATCAGCAATGTACCTGTAAAAGCTTTCCATGGCAATATCCGCGCCCACATAATAGCTTGTGGGCTTGCCCTCATTATCATAGACGGGCTCGTAAGCTGTGATAAAATATCCGTACTGCCCATTATTCTCCTGGACATCTATCTTTTTCCCCGCAAGAAGATCCGGTACAAGAGGCTTAAACGCTTCGTCAAACTCCAGTTTCTCTCCCACAACTCCGTCACTTTGGAATGACTCATCCGTATCAAATACTATATGACAGCCATCCTCACGGATGTCATAGACATAGAGATATTCAATGTCCTGAAACGACTTCCTGATGTTGTTTAAGATATTGTTGTACTGAACATATTTAGCGTTGGTGTATTCAGTGACCGGCTTTTCATCCTTCAAAAACTGTCCAAAGAAAGAAGCATCCATAAGTGATGCCGCAAATTTCGTGACATTCACAACTGTATCCCTTCCCTCTTTAAGCGCCTCTTCATAATTTATTCTGGCGGTCACTGCCCCAAGGACAACAGAAATGAGAACCGCCACGAGGACCATCAGGTTTACAACCTTAATTCGGAGCGATATCTCACCTTCTCTTTTATCACCTATTATCTCGTCGATCTCGCTACTTGTAAGCGGGGTCTGTTTCCATCTGCTGTTCCAGTGCTTTTCAAGTGTCTTTTCCGGCACAAAATGGATCAGCAGCAGTACAAACAGCACTGACAAACCCTTATCGACCAGATTGAGCACTATTTCGATCAGAACGGTACTTATAAAAAGAAGCACCCCAGAGTCCCCTGCCATGGCCTTTGCTGTATCGGCAACATAGGAAAACTGCGCCTTACCTATAAGAAGATATTGAAGGCAGGTTCCCATAATCCCCGTCACCAGCGCCATATCTGTAATGAAGCAGGCCAGCTTTTTTACGCCTTTATCATCCTGTCTGGCAAATTTCGCTGCCCTTATCGCGATAAACACTCCTATAAGCGCATAGCACAGGGAATCCCGGCTGAAAAAGCTGTAAATTATATTCGTCACAACAGCAGTCGTGATGCCGGGGAGCGATCCCCACACCATGGAGATCAGGATAGTGCCGATAGCGTCAAAATAAAGCGGCAGTCCAAAATGCGCAGTAAGACAAAGCGATACCACATTTATTGTGATACCGAGAAGAAGCCACAGCAGTAAACTAAGGCTTATCCTATTCTGTTTGGGCAAACCAGGTTTCAACCGCCCGGTATCTCCTTTCCTTAGCAAAGACCCGGAGAAGATTAGCTCCGGGCCGAAATGTGACACAAATTGTCTCTTTAATATTTAATTAGCAAGGAGCATCACCGGTTCGCCCGGATTATCGAAGCCTATCTGAATGCCCTTCCTGTATCTTTCCAGTATATCGGGAAAAGATATCGCTTTGCTGAAATAAAATCCCTGCAGCATTGTGCAGCCAATATCACTTAGAAAATCTACCTGCTCTTTGGTTTCAACCCCTTCAGCGATCGTATCAATTCCAAGCGCCTTCGCCATCTTGACGATCTGCGTAAGGATTATCCTGGGCTTATCCCCCTCATCAAGCTGTCTTACAAAAAGCATGTCTATCTTAATGCAGTCAAAGGGTACCCTGGCAAGGATTGAAGGTGATGAATATCCGCTGCCGTAGTCATCCATCCATACATAGAATCCCAGCTCTTTTAAGCGGTATATCTCTTTTATCATATAGTCAAGATCATCTGCGAGCGAACTCTCAGTGATCTCTATAGCCAGCATTTTCCTGTGTATGCCAGCCTCATCCACCCGCTTTCTTATCTCTTCGACAATGTCGCAGGTATAAAAATCCGACCTTGAGAGGTTTACAGACTGCGTCACCACCTTCAGTCCGTTTGCCGCCTGTTCCTTCATCTTTTTTATCACAGATTCCACAACAAAGAGGTCCAGTTTGTAGATACTGTTTGATTCCTCAAGTGCCGGGATGAACTCCGCAGGACTTAAAAATCCCTTTACCGGATCCACCCACCTTGCCAGGGCCTCTTCATGGCAGACTTTCCCGGTTGCCGTTTTGATGATGGGCTGATAGTATACCTGTATCCATCCCTGATTTATAGCCTTGTCAATATTCTCAACAATATACTGCTTGTTCTCGATGTAGGTCATCATCGAGTTTTCGAAGAGATATATCCTCGACGCGTAATTGTTCCTGCCGGAATTGCAGGCGATCTTGGCCCTGTCACAGGCTCCGCTTATGGTAATGCTCTCATCACTGTAAATATAAAGCCCTATGCGAAGCGGCAGCTTGTCTTCGGCATCCTGCCTGTCATTGTTCTTTATGAGCTTTTCTGCGACCTCTTTTGCCTTTTCTTCGTCGGTATAAGCACAGAAATGATCAGCGCTGAACCGGCTGCAGTTCTCATGGCTGAGCAGGGCAATTATCTTATCGGCAAATACCCTTAGGAACCTGTCCCCATCCTCAAGTCCCCTCTTCTGGTTATATACCTTCATGCCTTCGAAGTCCATAAACAGTATGGCTGGAGTTTTTCCTTTTTTTCGTATCTCCCGGCATCCGGCCTCAGCCAGTTCAAGGAAGTAGCTCATTGACGGCAGTCCTGTCAGGTAGTCATGCCCCACCTTAACGTGAAAGCTTCTTTCTGCCAGTCCGTTCTTAAGTATGCTGAACAGCTCATTGCCCTCGCCATCATTCCCATTATCTTCAACATAGGAACCATGATCCGAATACCACACAAATGCAAGCCTTGTCCCATCCTCTTTGTAAATATGCTGACCATAGGAATGAATTATCCTGTATTCTCCGTTTATCATGACTCTGTAAATGACATCATAAACACCGCCCTCTGTCGCGAAGCGGTAGGCAGAATCCCCGAGAGCTGCAAGATCATCCGGATGAGCGTTTCGATACATATTGTTATCCATCTGTTCGTAGGCATTTCTCACTTCAGATTCGCTAAAGCCCATTAACTTCATCAGCCCTCTGGAAAGAGCGATTGCAACAACCCTCTTATTGATAAACTGATATATGCCAAACGGTATCATGCTGTTTTCTATGAAATTCAATTCTTCTTTACTGTAACTGTACTTTTCCAAAAGAAACACCTCCGCATTGAATAGACTTGGAGCTGGTCATTCACCTTATATTCTACCATGTCTGCGTGAGGTGTTATTGTTATTCCGTTAATTTTTTATAAATTATTTATGACTTTTAAGTAGCTCTATTACTTTATCGTAGTTTTCGGGTCTGTGTGGAAACATGCAGTCAATACAGCTCTTAATCTTCCTTCCGTTTTTTTCTACTATCCTGAAATTCCCCAGGCACTTCATCGTATACAGCGGGCAATAGCAGAACAGGCAGTTGATATCGCCATCGCTCTCATGGCACGGATAATACTCACAGTCCTTATTTGCAAAAAATTTTCTTGAATTATCCATATTTGACCTTTCTCATTCTTTCTATGAAGGCATCGATAAACAATGGGTCTGACCTGTAATAAAAATGTGGAAAACCCCAGAGCGCATTCTTTCCGGTTACCATGCACTCCCATTTAATATCTTTTCCGGGCTTACCTGCCAGATATGTATTTCCATTCATGGTGCTGTCGTAGTAGTGAAATTCATGTCCCTTCATCCCGACAAGGCTCTGTGTGAGCTCATCTTTTTCCGTGTTATCCGTTTCCTTTTCTATCTGCATGTACCCGAATCTCACAAGATGATCCGCAAAGCGGCACTCGCCGTCTACAGCCCCTACCATCTCATATCGCCTTCCCTCGGTATCCGACACCTGCCTGTGCAGATACATAAAACCACCGCACTCCGCAAGAGACGGGATGCCACTGCCTATGGCATCTCTGATCGATGTCAGCATTGACTTATTTTCGCCAAGCTCTCTTAGATGGTTTTCCGGATATCCGCCTCCAAGCAGGAACGCATCACATTTATCCGGAAGTTTTCCATCATGAAGAGGTGAAAAGAAATTTACCTCAACCCCCTTCTCTCTGAAAATGTCAAGATTGTCTCTGTAGTAGAAGCAGAAGGCTTCGTCCAGGGCAACCGAAAGGCTAAGGCCCTCGCCTCTCGTAGTGCCAGGATAAAAGGTCTGCTTTTCATTTGATATGGCTGTTTTCATAACGCAGTCTTCACCGGTTCCCCGGCAATTACTGCTTCCCTTTGGAGCGGTTTCCATGATGGCAACTAATTCCTCCACAGAGATGCAGTCTTCTAAAACCTTTGTAGACTCAGAAATCCTCTGCTTTACGTCATCGACTTCACCCGGAAGCATGAGCCCAAGGTGCCTGCTGCCTATGGTAACTTCCCTTTTTTTGGGAAAATATCCAAGGACTTTTACATCCCCTCGTAGCAGCGACAGCTCTTTTTCCAAAACCGGGCCAAGCCTTTCAAAGAGAGAGGGGCTCATTTTGTTCAGGATTATGCCCTTTATCAGTCTGTCAGTATCATCAAGAAGTATCCCCTTTATCACGGATATAACAGTCCTAGATGTCGCAGATGCATCAACCACCAGAATTATCGGAGTACAAAGCGCAGCGGCAATTTCATAACACGAGCCTTCAATGCCCTCAGGTGTTGCTCCGTCATAGATGCCCATGACTCCCTCGATCACTGCATATCTTCCACCGTAGGATGACATGATCTTTTGTATTCCTTCTTTTCCTGCAAAATATGCATCCAGGTTCCTGCTCTCTATGCCGATGACCTTCTGATGGAAAAGAGGATCAATGTAGTCAGGGCCGCACTTAAATGCCACAAGGTCCAGCCCCCTGTCTGCAAGGGCCTGCAAAAGCGCGCAGGTGACCGTGGTCTTGCCGCTGCTACTTGAAGGCGATGCGATCATGATTTGCTTTACTGCTGTTTCAGCCATATATTGTTACCTCTCTAAACAGTAAATGAAAATATCCATACGGGATTCTGTCCTTTAAACATGTGAAGAGAACCCACAGGTTCAATATTGCTGACCGAGATCATCATGGCTTCTTCATTCTGCAAGTCATAGAAATCAGACAGCTTTCTTATTTCCCCGATGGTCTCAAGAGTGACTGCGTTTATAACAAACCTTATGCCTCTCCCCTTTGAGTGGATGATGTCTATTATCTCTCGAAGTTTACCACTGCTGCCGCCTACAAACACGCAGTCGGGCTTAGGCAGATCAGGCAGCGTTCTTTGGGCTTCGCCTTCAACGACTGTAACGTTTGTCACGCCAAGGTTTGCCATATTTGTTCGTATCAGCTCTGCAGCCTCTTTGTTTTTTTCAAAAGTATACACCTCAAGGCTCTGATCCAGGGACGCCGCCTCAATGGCAACAGAGCCCGTTCCGCCGCCGATATCGTAAAAGATGTCTCCCTCCTTTAGCTCAAGTCTTATAATGCTCTCGTGCCTTACGCACTCCTTGGTCATTGGGACATCGGATCTTAGGAATTCATCATCTCTCCTTGTCGGAATAACAGGTCGCCTCGCAGGAGCTGTGTTTACTATAAGCGCAGTGACCGGGCCTTCTGCCTCGAAGGAAACAGCTTCATTTAGCGCAAGTTCTCTTACGCACTCGTCCTCATAAGATAGTCTTACACCTGCATATATCTTTAAGTTTTTATCACATCCGGATAATCTTTTTGCGATTTCTCTCAGATCTGCTGCACCTGACAATAGCACAAAGACTTTTTCATTGAATCTTACCTTTGAAATAAGCAGATCATAGTTTTTCTGCGTATTTCTGCCATGAAGACTAAAGAACACTGCGTTGTCATAGTTTTCGCACAGCTTTGCCGCAAGATAGGATACACTTGATATACCCGGAAGCACCTCTGTATCTATGTCATTTCGCCACTGTTTAAGTGCCCTCAGCATAGACTCTGCACCGCTGTAAAAAGACGCATCTCCTGAGAATGCAATGACAGCATGTCTGATATTCTCCTTTTCCAGAACAGGGATTATCTCCTGTGGTCTGTACATCTCATATTTCACAGGGCATGCCAGATCCCTGATAAGTCTCCCGGCACCAAAGCAGATATCACAGTCTCTTATAGCTTCCAAAGCAGCTGCTGTCATGGATTTCTCTGTTCCCATCCCAATCCCGCAGAGGGTTACCTTCAAAGCTCCGGCATCGACTGCTGCCACATTTCCGGTGCTTTTGTCCTCAGCAGTCTCTTCTCCCGTTATCACGGAAAAGACCTCTGATATGCTCATCCCGTCTTCGTCTAAGGGACGGGCTATCACATGGAGCTTAGCCTTCGTGCACTTAGCCGCGCTTACCTTATCGTCCATTCCGCCGGCGGTCCCGCTGTCCTTGGTGATGAGGTGCCTGATACTGTATTGCCTTATCAGCGCCTCATTCAGTTCCCTACCAAAGGGTCCCTGCATAGCAATTATGTGGTCGGTCTCGATCCCCTGCGCTCTGCACAGCTCAATGCTCTCCAATGCAGGAAGTACCCTAACATAAGTTCTTCTCCTGGTAGCGTCAGATACACTGCTGCAGTATTCAGAAAGCTCCTTGCTCCCTGTTGTCAGAAGAATGTTCCCCGATGTGCTGTCAATACTCCGGGCGCACACACTTATATCGTCGTAGATGGCAGCATCCTCCGGCAGGTCTCTGGCCCTCTCCCTGATCACCCTGATGTACCTGCAACCAAGAGATAATGCAGCGCTTTTTATGTTGGCTGTGGCTTCAACCGCGTATGGATGAGTGGCATCTATGATAATGCTCTTTGATACTTCCCCCATGCTTTTTATGAACTGCGTCATCTGCCCTGAATCCATCCGGCCCACATGTATCTGTGCATTGCTGTTTTCTTCCATCACTTCAGCGCCGCAGTCCGTAGCTACACACACTGTGTGATGTATACCGCGTTCTGAGAGCTTCTCTGACAGCATTCTTCCCTCAGTTGTCCCTGAAAAAATGATGATCTTCTTCATAGCCTGTATCCCCTGGGTGTGACAAGCCTTCCATTTATTATCCTTGTCCCCGAACTTCCGATAAAAACAGTCACAAACATATCAACACTCTCTTCCTTTAATTCCTTCAGAGTGCATACTTTCACAGCACATCCCTGTCTGCCTATGTTCCTCACATAGCCGCAGGCCGTACTCTCCGGAAGTATCTCCAATAGTATGTCGCAGGCTCTTTTTAAATAATCAGCCCTTCCACGGCTTGACGGATTGTAGATTGCCATGCAGAAATCCGCTTCTGCCGCGCTTTTTAATCTCTTCTCAATAACTTCCCACGGTGTCAGAAGGTCGCTTAAGCTTATGACGCAAAAGTCTGCCCCGAGTGGCGCTCCAAGGACAGCTCCTCCGCTGAGAGCCGCCGTAACTCCGGGTACCACCTCTATATCGTCAAACCCTTCCCTATGTGCTATCTCAAGAAGCGGCGAAGCCATTCCGTATACTCCCGCATCGCCGCTGCAGATAAGGGCAACCGTCTTTCCGCTTTTTGCATATTCAATGCACTTTTTACACCGCTCTTCCTCTCCCCGCATGCCGTTTTCAAAGAACTCTTTACCGGCAAACTCATCTTTTACCAGATCTATATAAGCTTTGTAGCCAACGATAATATCGCTTCTTTTGATTGCTTCTTTCGCCTGATAAGTCATCATGCTGCTCTCACCGGGTCCTATGCCGACTACATATATCTTTCCCATTGTCCGTCTCCTGAATCACCTATAAATGAACCACGCACTCCCTTTTTGCGACAGCGACAGTCATTCCGTCCAGGGCAGTTTTTTTGAGGATAAGCTCTGCCCCTGCTCCGGCTCCCGCAACTGCTGCCCTCTCGCACACGTTGTCTACTCCTGTCACGCTCTTTACAAACTCTGATGAAGTGAAGTCACCGTTAGTCCTCTCAAGTATCTCTTTGTCGAATGACAGTACCGGGATCCTGTACTTTTCCCTCAGATTAAGGATTGCCGGCTCATCCTCCTTAATATCAATGGTACAGATCGCATACACATCGCTGGCAGCTATCCCCACGCTTTTAATAGTCTCAAGAAAGAACTTCTCAAGTTCCTCTGCTTCTTTTCCCCTCTTTAAGCCTATACCCACAGTATATTGTCTGGGCTTTAGCAAAAGAGAATACTCCGCATCCGTGTCATCTGCGACAATCACGTCCACCCTTTCTTTCGGAGGAAAGCCTTTTATCGACAGTGTTATCTTCTTGCTCTCTATTGCTTTAGCCGAGACCTTCTTGATCCCCTCCCGGTTCACAATACCAAGCCTGTTTTCAGCCGCAAAGGTGTCAGCAGAAAAGACATCGTTCACATCGGTAGAAGTGGTGATCACGGGCACAGCACCAAGGAGCTCAGCAAGTGCGAGAGCGAGCTTGTTGGCTCCTCCTGCATGTCCGGAGAGGATCGGGATCACAAACTGAGCATTATCGTCTATGACGATCACAGGGCAGTCGCTCAGCTTGTCCTTGGCCAGGTTCGATATCGCCCTCACTGCTATTCCCACAGCTCCCACAAAAATGAGAGCATTCCCCGGGATGAACATACCCTCCGTCCACTCGGAAACAGAAGACATAACATGAATAAATCCGTCTCTTATATGCTCCCTCTCTCCAAGGATATACCCCCTGGCGGGCTTTATGCCTCTTTCCCGGCACTTATCATTTAGTTTTGCAATCACCTCTTCCCCCTTGGGGCTAAAGCATACAGCAATCTTATTCATTATTCAGTCCTTACCGCCTTCCTGAACTCCGTTGAAAAAGACGCATCATAGAGCTTTGATCTGTCATAGTTCTTGCAGTTTACGGCATCCCCCACAAGTACGATAGCTGTCTTTGTAATATTTTCTTTTTCAGCTTCCTTTGCAAGGCTCCCCACGGTGCAGAGTATTTTTTTCTCTTCTGGCCAGGTGGCCTTATAGACAATGGCTGCCGGCGTATCTTCACTGTAGCCTCCATCCAGCAGTCTTTGTCTGAGTTCGTCAAGCATCCCGCTGCTTAGGTATATTGCCATTGATGCTCTGTGGGAAGCAAGAAGCTCCATCCGCTCACCTGAAGGAACCGGCGTCTTGCCTTCAAGCCTTGTTATTATCAGGGTCTGGGATACGTTTGGCAGTGTGTACTCAAGATCAAGGGATGCTGCAGCTCCAAAGCATGCACTCACACCTGGGCAGGATTCATACCGTACTCCTTCCCTGTCCAGAGCGTCCATCTGCTCCCTTACAGCGCCGTAGATACTCTGATCCCCTGTGTGGAGTCTGACAACTTCTTTTCCTTCCCTGTCAGCTCTTACCATGACCTCCAGCACCTCTTCAAGGGTCATGGTCGCGCTGTTAAAAGTCTCTGCTCCCTCTTTTGCAAAAGACAGAAGCTGTGGATTTACCAGGCTTCCCGCGTAGACTATGACATCAGCTCTTTTTATGAGCTCCATTCCCCTCACAGTAATAAGGTCCACTGCCCCAGGGCCTGCCCCGACAAAATTAACCATCCGTTTCTCCTTTGGCCAGATCAAGAAACTCCTCTGCCCTGATACTCATTCCTATAAGTCCGTAGTCGTTCGTGTAAATGATTGACTGAACATCTAAACCTGCGCCGCTTCTTTTATTTAAAAAAAAGTCCGTCTTTTCCATAATTATCCCAAAGCACTGTCTCTCGATGCCCTCACGAAGGTATATCTCAAGGGCTTCTTCAGTGGATACGCAGTCAAGTATCTGCTTTAGAGCATCCACAGAGGCTCCGCTTTTTATCGCCGCTGCAGCCATGAGCTCCATCCTGCAGTCAGCCTCTTTGGAATGGGTATTCATGATTCCCCCTGAGACCTTTATGAGCTTTCCAAGATGTCCGCACAGGAGCATCTTTTTAAATCCAAGCTCTGCAGCCATATCGATGGTATCTCCGATAAAGTTCGAGCATTTCACGGCTCTGTCAAGATCATAGCCAAAAGTATCCCTCATGAATTCAAGCCCGTAGTTGCCAGGGGACACAACCGCAACGGATGCCCCCATGGCCTTTATCTGCGTAAGCTCAACCCGTATGGTATCAAGAAGCGCTCTGCTGCTCATGGGCTCAACGATTCCGCTGGTTCCTATGATGGATATCCCGCCTACTATCCCGAGCCTCGGGTTAAAGGTCTTTTCCGCAAGGCGCTCTCCGTCCGGCACCGATATGATAACCTTAAGACTTCCCTGACAGTCGAAAAGATCCATGACCTGCATGACTTCTCTCTCTATCATCTTTCTCGGAACAGAGTTGATCGCGGCGCTCCCGACGCTCTGGTCAAGACCCGGGCGCGTCACTCTTCCGACTCCCTTTCCGCCGTCAATGACAACCCTTCTTCCATCACTTTCGTCAAAAGAAACTCTTGCAAATATGAGAGAAGCGTTTGTGATATCGGGATCATCTCCCGCATCCTTTCTTACAGCACATGAGACATAGCCATCCCCGGTTTCAATCTCCTCTATAAGAGGTGCGTACTTTACCTTTGCAGGGGTATCGATCTCTATCTGATTTTTTCTTTTTCCCGAGAGGAGCATGTAGGCCGCAGCCTTCGCCGCTGCTGCCGCACAGCTCCCTGTCGTAAATCCCTTTTTCATATCACATGTCATAGAGCACAGCGTTGACAATCGCGGCAGCTATGTTACTCCCTCCCTTTCTGCCCCTGTTTATGATGTGGGGAACGTCTGAGGAGATGAACAGCTCTTTGGCTGCGACCACGTTGACGAATCCCACCGGAACCCCTATGATGAACTTCGGGGTATATAGGCCTTCCTCCATCATCTCATGGAGCCTTATGAGCGCAGTCGGGGCATTGCCTATCGCAAAAATGATATCTTTTCCCATCCGCGCAGCCTTCTCCATGGAGACAGCCGCCCTCGTTTCGCCTCTATCAAGAGCCTTCTTTGAGACATCCTCATCTGCCATAAAACACAGCGCCTCCCCGCCAAAAGCAGCGAGCTTTTTCTTATTTATCCCGGAGAGCGCCATATTGGTATCGGTCACTATACAGGCGCCGCCCCGTATAAGGCTCTTCATCTTATCTATTGCGCCGTCAGAGTATATGAGTGTTGCTGCATAGTCAAAGTCAGCTGAGGTATGGATGCATCTTTTTGTCACAAAGGCTGTCTCTTCATCAAGTATTATCCCCGCATCCTCCAGCTCTTTGGTTATGATCTGAAAGCTTCTCTTTTCTATTTCCTCAGGCCTCAGTTTTTCAAAGCTCATTCACTATTCCTCTCATTGCGTTTATCAGCTCTGTATTGTCTTCATGGCACCTCACAGAGGTTCTGTAAAAGCCCCTTCCAAGTCCCCAAAAGTCACTGCAGTCTCGTATGAGGATTCCCCTTTGAAGGAGCCTGTCATAGAGATCTGCATTTCCCTTAAAGAGAAGAAAACAGGTATTGCTGTCAAAGACCGTAAATCCAAGTTCTTTTAAACTGTCAGACAAAAATGCTCTCTCTTTTTGCACGGCCTTCAGCGTACGCCTTACAAAGTCAGTCTCATAAATAACTTTCAGCCCTGCCTCTATCCCGGCTTCGCTTACAACAGACAGGTTCCACTCGGGCAGCTGATCTGTCATCCTTTTTATGATCCCGCTAGACGCTATTACATACCCCATCCTTATCCCCGGAGTTGCGAGTATCTTGGTAAGTGAGCGGATGATAATGAGATTATCGCACTCTTTGACAAGCCTTTCGCTTCCTACAGATGCTCCGGGGACGCCCCGGTCTTCTCCACCGCGGTCAGATGCTATAAAGGCTCTGTCCGACAAAAGTAAAAAACTCTCATCAAGGCAGACATAGGCGCCCTTTTTACGCGCCGTCTCAATAAGCTTTTCAATGACATCTTCATCGAAAGTTCTGCCTGACGGGTTTGCAGGGTTACAGACAAAGATCAGATCCGTGTCTGAGGAAATACTTTCAAGATCTTTACTCTCTATCGCAAATGAGTTCTTTTCATCCGTAAGGCACCTTGAGATCTCACAGCCTGCTGCCCTGCAGGCATACTCATATCCTGAAAATGAGGGCTCAAACAAAAGAGCTTTCTTAGGGTGCAAAGCTCTTACCAAAGCCATAATAAGCTCCGACGCCCCGCTTCCCGCATATACAAAGCTCTCATCAAGCCCAAGTCTTCCTGCTATATCTTTCCTGATCCTGCGCTGTGAAAGATCCGGATAGAAAGAGGCCTTTGATACTGCCTTTTTCGCCGCCTCAAGTACCTCCCCGGGCGTCTCCAGGGGATTGAGGTTTACCGAAAAATCAATATTCACTTTTTTGCCGTATATATCGCCGCCGTGCGTCATAGTAGTTTCATCCACATCCTTCATTGTTGCCGGTGCTGACCGTATAGCAGGACTTTTACACCTACATCATAAACATTATGGCAAACACAAATATGACAGTGAGTGCTTCAGTCATGAACATCAGCCTGTTTGCTCTCTCTATGTCTTCCATCCCGGTTTTTCTCAGCTCATCCCCGATGGTTGGCTTTTCCACAGATACGCCGTTATACAGATGTGTCCCACCGAGCTTAAGTCCAAGAGCCCCGGCGCAGACACTTTCTGTCTGGGCGGAGTTAGGTGACTTGTGGTTGTATCTGTCTCTTTTCCATATCTTAAAGGCTCCTATCCCGCTGTAATCAGGTGATAGCGATCCAAGTATAAAGCCCGCCAGTATCATGAAAAGAGCACTTATCCTCGCAGGAATAAAATTAAAAACGTCATCCGCCTTCGCGGCGAAAAATCCAAAGTTCTCATACCTGTCGTTCCTGTAGCCAAGCATGGAATCCATTGTGTTTACCGCTTTGTAAAAAAGACCAAGGACAGGCCCTCCTGCCGCCGCATATAAAAGCGGCGCGACCACGCCGTCCGACGTATTCTCCGCCACGGTCTCAACTGCAGCTTTGGCTACCTCCTCTTCGTCCAGATAGTCAGTGTCCCTTCCTACTATCATTGAAAGAGACCGCCTCGCCGCAGAAAGGTCGCCTCTTTTTAGCTCCATGTATACCGCCATGCTCTCATCTTTAAGGCTCCTTGCCGCCAGTATGTAGCAGGTGAGCACAGCTTCGGCAATTACTCCCAGATATCTGCTGATCCTATAGGAGGTATACATTATCAGAAAAGCAGCTGTAAGTACGATTATTTCGACGATGAACCACAAAAGAATTCCGTTTCTTTTTTCCCTCTTGGCATTCCTCTTTAAGTCCGTGTCTGTGCTCCCGAGTAACCTTTTCTCCCAAAAAGAAATAAGTTTCCCGATCGCCACTACCGGGTGCGGGATGCCATGTGGGTCTCCTATTATCTGGTCAAGGATGATCCCCAGTCCCAGACCTGCCATATGACAAAGCAGCAGCTTATCCATTTATGTCTCCTTAGTTTTGATGAGCCTGTGGCAAAAATAGTCCTGTTATCAGAACAACTCAGCTAAGATAAAGAACCAAAGCCAGTGCCACGGCTGCATAAGTCTCAGTTACAGTCACGAAATACCCTGCCGTATCACCGGTTACACCGCCAAACTCCGTGTAGGCTCTATGCCGGTAGATCAAGGTGCATAAGGCAAATGTAAAAGTTACCGCAGCGCCATAGAGCGCATTCGCTGAGAACATTAGAAAAAGAGCTGCTCCCAAAAATATACAAAGACATATCTTTGCAGGGATCTGTACGTTTTTAGACTCATTAAAGAGCATCCCCTCTTTCTTTGCCTTTTTAAATGTTATCGATGTAAGGCCGCTGAGGCTCCTCGATATCACAAAGGTCATGCCAAATATCACCATCACTGCAAAACCGCTCTTTTCACTAAGCAGTATAGCCGTTACTGCCGCCGCGTATATCAGAAGATATTTCACAAGAGATATCACTGCGAAAGCCCCTATATGAGGGTCCTTCAGAATCTCAAGTTTCTTTTCTTTCGAAGCAAAGGAGCAGAGCGCATCCTCTGTGTCCATAAATCCGTCCACATGGAAGCCTCCCGTAACAGCAACAGGGATCAGTATTGTGATCATGATCCGGACAGCTGCCGGAAGTGACTTAAATAATTCCGCAGTGTTAAGAGCGCAGATGAGCGCTGCTATCACTGCCCCGACAAACGGAAAGAACATAAGGCTGTGAGCCATGTCATCTTCCCGCCACTTAAATCGCGGCATCGGTATTTTGCTGTATAGTGAAAAAGAAACCGCAAGATATCTAAGTATCTTCACCGCCCTGTCCTTTCCTGACGTCTATAATCTTATCCGAAAATAAGCTTATCCTCTCATTTACCATGTGAAGAAGCTGCACGTACACTTTTGTTTCAGCATCATAGTCGTCCATGCATTCATATTCGTTTGTCACGACTATAAGATTGGGGACACCTTCTGAGATCTTCTTTATATCCGCCGCCACCCTGTCAGCAAAATTTTCTTTCCTTGCGAGAAGTTCCTCATCTTCAAGGGCGCCTTCCCTTTTGCCGGTGCAGGTATCTGCCCCGGGCAGAAAGTACTCAGCTCCTCTTTCTGCAGGGTTGTCATGTATCTCATTTCCAACGAGGTTGGAAACACACTCAAGAAGAACCGTGGTATTCGCGGGGTCATCGATCAGCGAAAGAGCACTTCTTATGTTGTACATGACCTCTATTGTGTCAAATCCCTTGCCCATCCTTAGCTGTCTGTGCCTTTTGACACGCTCTTTTCCCGCGTCGTCGCATACCTTCATGGTGGCAAGATAGACCCTGTGGGCATCGCCCGTTTTAGTGGCAAGCTTCTCGGCAAGAGCCGACTTGCCGCTTCCGTTTGTTCCGACGACCAGAATTATCATCCGTCAAACCTCTCGTACTGATCTATCTGTGTTTCACCAAAGGATGTTCCGTCAAGATACAATGACATAGCCATATCGAGCATCGGAAACAGCAGTGCCGCTCCCGTTCCCTCTCCAAGGGCGAGGTCAGCATTTATCACGGCGTCAAGTCCAAGGTCATCAAGGATCACCTGCATCCCCTTCTCCCTGCCAAGGTGGGAAGCGATCATATAATCCCTGCATCCGGGGACTATCCTGTCAGCCAAAAGAGCTGCCGCGCCGCTTATAAGGCCGTCAATGACAACCGGGATGCCCTCTGTAGCACCTCCAATAAAGACACCCACAAGTCCGGCGATATCAAGTCCGCCAAGCCTCGTCAATGCATCAAACGCCTCTTCTTTTGATGTTATCCCGTCACGCTCTTTTTGTTTTATGTGAAGCCTCAGCCCCTCTTCGATGACCCTGATCTTGTTACTTAGTCCCTCATCTGACAGGCCAGCCCCTCTTCCCGTGTATTCTTTCGGGTCAAGTCCTTTGACAGCGCAAAGAAGCGCAGTACTGGTGGTGGTATTTCCTATTCCCATCTCGCCGGTGGCTATTATTCCATAGCCTTCGCCTCTGCACTTTTTGGCTGCGCCGATACCTGTCTGCATTGCAGCAAGGCACTCCGCCGATGTCATGGCAGGCTCCTTTAAAAAATTCCGTGTCCCGCGCCTTACCTTTGCATCTGTTACTCCCTGCGGGGTATTCTGAGAGTCAATTCCCACATCGTAAACAAAAAAGTCCACCGGATAGTTCTTTGTCATGCTGCCTACAGAGCTCTTTTCCGCTCCCATTAAACCGGCGACGTTCTGCGTAACTTCCTGATCTGTCTGGGAAATTCCCTCCTCATATATGCCGTTATCGGCGCACATTATTATGAGCGCCTTTTTTTCGATATCAGGGAATACTATGCCCGAAGTTGCCGCAACCTTGCTTACTATCTTCTCAAACTTTCCAAGTCCGTCAATCGGTTTGGCTATGCTGTCCCACCTTTTCCTGCTCTCCTCATATATCTCCCCTGAAGGGCATTCAATTTTGATTTCAAAAAGCTCTTCCTTTGTCATATATATCCCTTAAGACTCATCCCATAATCTGATAAATGTAGTCCATGTCGAGGCTCTTTCTGAGAGTCCCTGCAAGAAGGTCATACTGCCTGTCCTTGAAGTCAGAGTAGTCAAGGATATTCTCTGCATGAATCTCTTTTCCCTTTAGCATCGCAATCTTCGATACAATGGCAGATGTTATATCTCTTTTGTCAAAAAAGCCGTGAATATAGGTTCCGTAAACATTTCCCTTGCAGAATCCGCTGCCCGCAGAGGTAAATTCCGTTATGTCCTCATACGGCACAGTTTTTCCCATGTGAATCTCGTAGCCTTCTACGGCTGCGCCCTTCAGTTCCTCAAGGATACCTGTTGCTCCGGTTATCCTGCCGTTAAAGCTCTTTGTGACCTTATCTTTTTCCAAAGTGGTATCGACAGGAAGGAGCCCGAGCCCCTCTATGCCTCCGCCCTCTTCTACTCCGCAGGGGTCATCGATCCTTCTTCCGAGCATCTGAAAGCCTCCGCAGATTCCGAAGATACAGATGCCGCGCCCTGCCCTTTCCCTGATCGCAGCCGCAAGGCCGCTTTCCTTTATGACTTCAAGGTCAGCTATCGTATTCTTGGTCCCCGGGATGATAATAAGGTCCGGTTCACCAAGGTCAGGTGCCTTGCTTACATATCGCACCGACACTTCTTCTATCTGCTCAAAGGTATCAAAGTCAGTGTAATTTGATATGTGGGAAAGCTTGATGACTGCAATGTCAAATACCCCCGCGCTCTTTTTATCAAACCTCTCTGAGAGTGAATCCTCATCGTCAAGCTTTACATCCATGTAGGGCACAACACCTGCAACTTTGCATCTTCCCCTCTCCTGTAGAATTCTGATGCCATCCTTAAAAAGTTCCGCATCGCCCCTGAACTTATTGACGATCAGCCCCTTCACCCTGTCCCTCTCACTTTTTTCCAAAAGATACAGCGTCCCGAGGAGCTGGGCAAAGACGCCTCCCCTGTCTATGTCACCCACAAGAAGGACGGGAGCATCGATCATAGCGGCAAGCCCCATGTTCACGATGTCTCCGTCCTTAAGGTTCATCTCCACGGGAGATCCCGCGCCCTCCACAACTATCACATCTGCCATCTCTGAGAGCTTCTCGTAGGCGGATAAAATATCTTTAACATAGTCTTTCTTGCGCCTGTAGTACTCCATGGCCTTCATGTTGCCGATCACCCTGCCGTTTACGATGACCTGTGACCCCACGTCGCTTGTAGGCTTTAGGAGGATTGGGTTCATTATGGCCATCGGCTCGATCCTTGCGCACTCGGCCTGCATGACCTGAGCCCGCCCCATCTCAAGCCCCTCTTTTGTAATATAGGAATTCAGTGCCATGTTCTGCGACTTAAACGGCGCAGTCCTAAATCCGTCATCGGAAAATATCCGGCAAAGCCCCGCTGCGATAACGCTCTTTCCGGCATTTGACATGGTCCCCTGTATCATTATCACTTTAGCCATGGCATCTCTCCAAGTAGCTCTAAACTCATATCCTCAAGATTGTAGAGCTCTCTGATAAACTCTTCGGTAAACACTTCCCCAGGCGTTCCGATCTTCATCACACGCCCCTGTCCAAGGGCAACTATCCTGTCCGATATATTTCGCGCTATCCCGAGCTCATGAAGGGACATGACCACAGCCACTTTCTCCTCTTTGGCAAAAGACCTCACCCTCTCGAGGATGTCGATCTTGTGCCGTATGTCAAGAAATGACGTCGGTTCGTCAAGGACGAGGACCCTCGGCTCCTGGCAGATTGCCCTTGCAAGGAGCACTCTCTGCCTCTGACCGTCGCTTATATTCGAAAAAAAGACATCCCCGATTTCTGACACATCCGTCCACTCCATGGCCTGCCTTACCTTCTCAAGGTCTTTATCCGAGGGTATGCCAAGGCGTCCCGTGTACGGGTATCTTCCCATCTCCACCACCTCACGGCAGGTCATGAGCTGCGGCTTTACCCTGTAGGTCATTACTATCGACATCTTCTTTGCGACCTCAGACGGCTTCAGGGCATCCTTGTCCTTGCCGTCAAAAAAGATCACTCCGCCGCGCTTTTTAAGTTCACCTGTAATGGTTTTTAAAAGCGTCGTCTTGCCGCAGCCGTTGGGGCCGATGAGGGTCACTATTTCTCCGGGACCTGCCGCAAGATCAATGTCTTTTATCAGATCAGATTTATAACCAATATTAAGCTTTTCTGTCTCAATTCCGTATTTATCAGACATCAGATGTCCCTACTACTTCTACGAATCATCATGTATATAACAACAGGCACCAGGAATACCGCGGTGACGGAGCTGATGCTCACCTCAGTCGGAGCAAACATGCACCTTGCTATCAGGTCGCAGAAAAGTGTTATGAGCGCCCCACCGAGGAAACTGGCAGGTATCATCACATGGGCGCTGTCCGTCCTTAATAAACTCCTTACCAGATGTGGAACCGCTATTCCCACAAACGAGATCGGTCCCGCAAACGCAGTCACGCAGGCTGCCAGAAGGCTTGAGATGAAAATGAGCATCACGCGAAGCAGCCTTATGTTCACACCGACGCTCCTTGCGTAGGCTTCCCCAAGGCGGTAAGCATTCATCGGCTTTAAAAGGCCAATCGTCATTGCCAGGCAGGCACAAACGATAAATATTATCACGTGTATCCTCTCCCAGTTTATACCGGAAAGGCTCCCCATGGACCAGTTGTGAAGATTGACTATATTGGAGTCATCGGCAAAGGTCACGACAAGGTCTGTCACGGCAGAGCAGATATATCCCGCCATGATGCCGCACACAACAAGTACGCTCATGCTCCTTACCTTAACCGAGACCGCAAGCACAAAGCTCATCACAAGCATCGCCCCGGCAAATGCCGAAAGAACCATAAGCTCTGTCCCCATGGTTCGTCCCACGGACAAAGAAAGTATCATGGCCATCGCCACAAATAGTTTGGCTCCCGATGATATGCCAAGGACAAACGGTCCAACTATGGGATTTCCAAAAAAGGTCTGTAAAAGATATCCCGACAACGCCAGCGCTCCGCCCAGGAAAAAAGCTGACACAGTCCTTGGGAGCCTGATACTCATTATTATGCCGCTCTCTACAGTACCAGCTCCTTTCCCTGTCATGACAGAAAAGATATCATGCGCCGGGATTACGGTACTTCCAAGGGCAATGCTTATCCCCAAAAGCAGGGCTATAAAAACAGTAATTATACTAAAAAAAAGCGCGCACCTTCTCTTGTTCATCATCCTCATTCCAGTTTGTTCAAATAAGTATAGTCCCGGTTTACACCGCTGCAGATATCGCTAAGATCCTGCATAAACTGTGCCATTCCGGTTATCTGCTGAAAAAGATTTCTCTCAGTGCAGTAGACATTTCCCTCCTTGACAGCCTTAAAATCCGCAAAGAGCTCATTTTTTCCTATCAGCTCATCTATGGAACCTATCTCTCCGCCAATCGTGCTGTTGTAGATGATTATGTCGGCATCATGTGCAGAAGCATAGAAGTCCTCCATCTGCATGTTCATGGTTGAGAGCGCGCTCTCGCCATCACCTGCATTTGCAGGGACGTAGCTTCCTCCCGAGAGCTCTATCATTCTGGTTATATAGTCTCCTGACTTTCTGACATTTATCTGCCCTCCTGCGGTAACATGGAAAAAAGCTATCTTTTTACCTGTGTCCGTGTGCGTTGACATGATGGGTTCTGCGCTCTTTAGCTGCTCTTCAAAATATATTTCAGCCTCAGCCTGTCTGTCAAACAAAAGGCCGTAGAGCTTGATCCACTCAAGTCTCCCAAAGGGATGCTCTTCATAGCTTGAAGTCTCGACCAGAACCGGAATTCCCAGTTCCTGCAATTTGTCCTTTACCTCGGGCTCGTGATATATCATCGTGTTCTCTATGGCAAGGTTACATCCGCTCTGCAGGATGAGCTCATAGTCAGGCGCCCTGTATCTGCCCGCATATACAATGCTGCCACTCTCCATGGCATCCTTAGCTTCCTGTATGTACCAGTCGCTCTTTCTGGTTCCGGAGAGTTTTATCATATCGAGCGCGCCGCAGGTATTTATAAGGTCCATTGCAGATGTCGATACGAGGTAGGTCTTATCAAGTGGCTTTTTTAGCACTGTGACATTCTCAGGAAGGTCCTTCGGAGCCTCTTTTCCCTTTGGCACTATAAGATAATCGCCGGAATTTGGAATCGATACGTGATAAAAGTCGCCGTATTTATCTATTTCAAAGCAGGAGGCATATTTGAGTGTGACACTTCCTGTTTTATTTAGCCCCGCTCTTTCAAGGGCCTGCCCCACTGCATTCTTATCTGTTTTTATATCTGTATTTATATCTGTCCTGGTTTCTTTTGCTGTCTCCTCTTTTTCTCCCCAGGTTATCAGATACTCAATTTCGTGGGGAGTGCTCATTGCTACCGTATCACCGATAACAGACAGCTCTCCCGTTATGTCTTTTACCGGCACCGTGAATGTGGACTGCCCGCCCACATTCTCATTGTCATATCTTATGCCGTCAACTATCATGTAGTCGTAGTTCTTGCTGCTCCATATAAATCTGGCGGTGAGCTTACCATCCTTGTCGGTAACTTCCACGGGGGACTCTATGAAGGCCTTTCCGCTTCCTCCTTCAAAGGCTATATCTATCAGATAAGTCTTTTCCTGTGCCTGTCCGAACTTTTCTTTAGTTGCAGTAACCTCCTGCATGGCGCAGGAGGTCACAGATACTATTCCGAGTATAAAGCACAATGTAACTATATATTTCTTTAAAATACCGCACTTACCCATAAACTGTCCTTAGTCTGCAGGGGTTTCAACAACCACCTTGTGGTCGTACCACTTTCCCTTTGTACCTATAAGCGCAAGATCAAATTCCTTATCAAGGAATGGCACCGGAACGTCAAAGCCGTTTACTGTTTCCGTTGTTCCGTCGCTGTAAGTAACTTCATCCTTGGTTGGCTCAAGGAGAGCAGCTCCATCCTTCTGCGCATCCTGTGCTGTTCCGGGGAAGAGATTTACTATGTTCTCTGAAGGAAGTGAAATGTGGATTGTCATCTTACCATCTTTAACAGTAAGTGTCCCATGATCATCATAGGCTTCATTGACCTTGAACATTGAACTGTCTGTCGTGAATTTTGCCTGATACTCGCCGTCCTTAAGTTCTGCTTCCGTCGCTGACTCCTCCATGGCGGCTTCGTCGCTGCCGGTATTATCAAGTCCCGCATCCTCCAAAGCTTTGGCGGTATGGGACACGTACAGATCCTGAACCTCTTCAATCCTTCCAAGTCCTTCTATCTGGCAGTCTACCGATTCAAAAGCCCCGGATGCCGTAAACATGCTCTTCCAGGAGTCTTCATCATCGCCTGCCATGTCGTTATTGGCATGGTCTCCTGCAACCACCATGAGAGGACGAAGGATGACTTTTGTAAATCCCGCCTCCTTAACCTGTTCGATCACATTCTCACAGGAGGTCTCTTCCGGCTCTCCCTCAACAGTCCCGATAAAGACATTGTCATAGTCAAGCTCCTTCATCTGTGTAGCCATCTGACTGTAGCTGACCTTGGCGGTATGTGCCGTTCCATGCCCCATAAATACAAAGGCCGCCCCATCTGCAGCAGCATTTGAAAGTTTCTCGTAATCGGCTGCCTTTACTGCGGCATCGACAACAGCCTCTGCCACAGCTTTTTTATCGTCATTTATTACAGTGGCATCATTTCCAACTTCGCCAAGGAGCGGCTCTGCCACAGCCACCTTATCAAACTTATCCGCGTACTTTTCAAGGGCATCGGTAAGCTCGTCATACTCTGCGCCGTGCATGAGGTGTGTCGGCTGTACTATCAGGTTCTTAACACCATTTGACACTGCTCTCTCAAGGGCCTGATCCATGTTGTCGATCTTCTCGCCATCCCTTGCCTGCACGTGGTTGATAATGATCTGAGCAGTAAACGCCCTTCTCACCGACCAGTCAGGAAAGGCCTTTGCGATTGCCTTCTCGACGCCGCTTATGTCCTGTACTCTGCTGTCGTTAAAAGAAGTGCCAAAGCTTACAACAAGGATCTCATTTTCACCTATATCGTCTGCGTTTAAAGGGTCATCCAATGAGGCGTTGCCTGTATCTCTTCCAAAGTAGTCAGGATCTGCGCTCTCTCCCTCTACCATCTCCTTCTGCTCATCGGTCAGAGCGTCCCATGCCGCCTTTGCCTTTTCACACAGTTCATCTGTCTCATCAGTGCGCTCCTGAACATAGATCGCATCGATCAGGTCTGCAACTTCCGCGGCTCTCTCTTCGTCGCTCATCTGCGCTTCTTCCTCCCCGGCCGTAGCCTGAGTTTCTTCCTGCTTATCCTCCTTCGCCTCCTGTGCCGCGGCATCTCCTTCCTGTGTCACGGTATCGCTTTGCTGCGCCTGATTGGCATTTTCCTCCACAGCCTGCTGCCCGCCCGTCTCCTGAGTAGCATTGCCGCAGCCTGCCAGCGTGGAAGCCATCAAGGCTCCTGTCAACATCATTGTTAGTATTCTCTTTTTCATAATTTCCTCCTAATGACTGATTGTGTATTTTTTTGAGATGACAGCCAGAAAGGCTCATCAGCCCCGCCCTTGGTTTTGCATTTTGTTCAATCGGCTGAGCGGGCATATCGTGCTCGTCGGCACTTATGCCCTGTACTTTAGGCCATTAGTGACCGCCACGAAGCACGACTGAGTACAAGCGTCCCCGAAATTGGTTGAACAATATGCAAAACCAAAGGCGGGGCTGATGAACTTTTTGAATGTTTTCTCATAAAAAGCATGTTGCTCGCGACATGCTCCGCCGAGCGCGGTTGCATTTATGCAACATATGCATTTTTGAATCGAAGATTCAAAAATGCCGCAAACAAGCCATCCTAAAGCGACTGCGTCGCAGGGCTTGTTTGCCTCTCGTATCATGTTCTCACGAAACCCGCAGCAGGTGCGGGTCTCTGCAATATCATTCAAGAAGTCATACATTCTTGGATTAAAAATCCAAGAATGTATCAACCAAGCCATTTGAAGGCGACTTCGTCGCAAGGCTTGGTTGACTCCTG
>JAEEGL014805317.1_pt1 | contig 36395 bp, 38 predicted proteins | sample 9134231 | NCBI WGS metagenome assembly JAEEGL01 (sample SAMN16246548, study PRJNA631951) | gut metagenome | biome: gut microbiome; feature: rumen; material: fiber-attached | host: Bos | place: Iran: Karaj | collected 2018-10 | reverse complement strand
TTCTGCCGGTGCAAACAAGCATCACGCCCGTTGCCAAAGGGTCTAAGGTACCTGCATGTCCCACTTTTAGGCGTTTGATGCCCAAGGTATGACAAATCGTGTTGCGAATCTTGGCAATGAGGTCAAAACTCGTCCAGCCGTAGGGCTTATCAAAAGCCAGTATTTCGCCTTCCAAAAAATCCATCACACCAACGTCAAAATAACAATCGTTAAACCTACCGTACAACAATACAGTGCAAAATACGTCAATTTTTGCTTACTAACGACCCGAATCATAAACTTACAAGCCAAACAACCCACGATATATGCCGAAATGAAGCCCACTAACAGCACGCCCCACTCAAAAGCAACCTCAAGTGTACCACGCAGTATATCCACCAAATCCAAAAAAGCCTCGCCCAATACGGGAATAATCACCATCAAAAACGAAAATTGTGCGATTTCTTCCTTTTTTACACCACACAATAACCCAGTTGCAATCGTCGTTCCACTGCGGCTCAAACCAGGCAATATAGCAACCGTCTGAGCAAGTCCCACGATAAACGAATCGCCGTATGTGATTGTATGCCCTGCCCCGTTGCGTCTTTTGTTTATTCGTTCGCTCACAAAAAGCAACGTTGCCGTGATGAGCAAACCGATTCCAACCAACAACAGACTGCTCCCGAACAGGCCTTCCACCTCGTCTTTGAAAAACAATCCCACTACCATAATCGGCACCAACGAAAGCAAAATTTTAGCACAATACTCTTTTTGGTCGTTCCAACTGACCGTCGAAAACGTGCCCTTAAAAATTTCCGCTAATTCCTTGCGAAAAACCGTCAGAGTTGATAAAACAGTAGCACAATGTACCACGATAGCAAAAAAGAGATTGCCTTCACTCGCCGTTCCAAACAAATGATGCATAATCTCCAAATGCCCCGAACTTGAAACAGGAAGAAACTCCGTAAGTCCTTGAATTATACCGAGTAAAAGTGCTTCTACCCAACTCATTATCTTTATTTTTCCTTATTCTTGGGTTGATACAAAATGGCAAAAATCATACTGACAAACCCGAACAAACACACCAAGGGTGCCACCACGATGCGACGCGTTGAGAAAATGTCAGGATTATATTCCGTTGCCCCACTGGGTTCTCCAACCATCAAAAAGCAACCAACCACGATAATCACTACCGAACAAAGTATCAAAAGATAATTTATTTTTGAAAGATTATATTTCATAAATCGTATTTTTATCCATTCTTATAAAACGCCCTACTTGGATTGTAGAAGCCAACATAGTAATCAAAATTCCCGACAAAAGGACTACCGAAACAATAATCGCGATATTACGCTTTGAAAAAGTGATTAACAGCACATCAAATTGTTGATTTACATAATAAATCAATCCATAAAGTAAGCCCAAAGCCAATATGGTAGCCACAATTCCCATCAGAATTGAACGCCGAATAAATGGTTTCTTTATCACGTATGACGTAGCACCCACTAATTGCATTGTTTTAATCAAAAATCGTTTGGAATAAATATGCAACCGCACCGTATTGCTAATCAGCACCCACGCAATCACCAGCAAGACGGCACTGATAACCAAAAGGATTAGCGACAAATTATGGATGTTTTCATTAAGCAATTCGATGGTTTCAGAAGGGTATACTATTTCTTCTATAGACGGGAATGTCTTAATTTTTTCTTCCACTTGCTGCAGACTTTGCGAGTTGGCATAATCGGCATTCAAACGCACTTCAAACGAAGCATACAGCGGATTATAGCCGATATACTTTGTGGGATCTGCCCCTAAACTCTTAATATGCTCCTGCAAAGCCTCTTCTTTGGAAATATAGCGTAGTTCCTTGCAATAATCCGATAAGGACAGCGTTCGCTCCAGACGTGTTAATTGCGTTGAATCAATATCGTCTCGTAATACAACCGAAAAACAAAGTTCCTCTTTAATGCCCTTAATGATAGATTGGGAAGAGACGATTATTACCGTTTCTAACCCAATCATCAATAAAACGAGCATCAAACTTATGGTCGTAGTATAAACAGCACTATTAAATGATATACGTTTCTTTTTCATAAAAGGAAAAAGCACGACCGTTTAGTACTCCCACAAATCTTGTTCAAAAGTCAATAACTCATTTTGAATACGTGCTTGTTCTTTTTGTATTTCTTGCACGTTTGTTGTCTTATCAATTATCATTTTGTTGTCAATGTTATCTTCTCCCAAAATGTACGAAGAAAACAACCTTTTGGCAAAAAATTCCTCAAAAGTAACACGTTTTGTATCGTTATTAGAGTTCAAAATATATTGTTGTGCCAAGAACGGACGCAATTTATCGAATGAACACCAAAAGAGTACCGATTGCATCAATGCTTGCGATTCTTGTCCTGGCTCACGCGATGTGATTTTCTCTGAATTCATAGGTGCAATAGCAATAATTTTTGAGAACAAACGAGAAAAATGTTTGTCAAAAAAGATCACTTCTTGTACCAAATACTTCAGTTGATTTCTCACAAACCCTTCATACGGATAGAAATTGAAAGCCAACTTATTTTTCTTCTTATTATAATGAACGAGCATAGCATCTGAAGTCTCAATGTTATAATGGTTCTCGTCATTAGAATAATCAACCGTAGGGTCATCAATCAAAAATAAGGAAGGAATACTTTTCTTTTCCAAAGGAGTTGCAAAATTGGGACGTGGATTATCAGCCAATTTCTCATAAATAGGCATTCCACCATCTATAATTGCATCAACAATCACCTTAAACAAGCTACGATGTACAGGATCATCACTTTGTATAGGATAATACAAAGGGAAATTCTGTTTATAACGCATATCAATGATGCGATAAATCACCTTTGACCACACTATATCGTCACGACGGTGAAAAACGGTTACTAAATCCTCTTTTGCTTCAGTCAACTCTGAAGTTTCCAAAGCAATAGCACCAAATTGGTCAAAGTAATCTAAACTTTCCTCCTGCGAAAAACAAAAGCCATAGGCCATCATCGCAAAAAATGTAAGAAGAAAAAATCTTTTCATAGTTTTCAAATTTTAATTCATTGTCAACAATATGTTAGACAATTTTGTGATTTTACCATCGGGACCTTTGGCACTAATATCCACCAGACCCACCATGGCACCTTTTTTCAATTTCTCTATTTTAGCAATTTCGTTTGAACCAAACTTATTGCCCTTAACTTCCGACAAACTACCGTTGATGTTTACTTTGAACGACACAACCGTCCAAGGCAAATCCAACAGACCATCGGGACCATAACTTGTCAGCAAGTAACCATTTTTATTAAGCAAGGCGTTACGAGAGATATAATCTTGGTAACCTACATCGCCCACTTGGAAGTAAACACTCGGCTTCGGCAAGGCTTTCACACGGTATTTTTGAGAACCCATCAACTGGTTCGTACCTTCTACCTTAGCATATACTTTTACCGTCACTTCCTTAGACGTTTCAGCTGGTTTAACAATCCATTTACCTTTACCTTGATTTCTAAGGGTAGCCCCCGTAACTTCAACATCTAATTTATCCACACTCATACCGGGCACAGATATTGATAGATTGTTATCAAAGCTACGATACAGAATATTCAAGTCGGTATTGGAAATGGTAGCCATAGGTTCGCCCACAGTATAACTACTTTCGAAAGGCAACGAAACTTTATTTCCATTAGGACCTTTGTACTCGATTCTACCTTTATATGTTTGGACACCTGTTCCTGTTGTTATCAACTCGTATACACCATTTTTGCATTTTGCTCCATTGACGTAAAAATCGGGCGTTTGTGTGGAGTCTATAGCTGCCAAAACGATTCGTGCACTATACTTTGCACCACGAATCACATATTCCGATTTTGGAATAACGTAAGCATTCATTTTGTTCACACGCAAGTCACCTGCGTCAATCTTTTGCATTAAGAACCCAATCATTTGGCTCTCCGAGTTACGAATATCGGCTTGAATTTTCGTCAACAAAACGTTAGAGGCTCCCACAGGCATACCTTCAAACATCGCAATTTCCCAATCGCAAGAATCCTGATCGTGGCTATTCCAACCCTTTTCAGTCGCAAACATTCGTCTAAATTGGTCTGCCATCATTCCTTCTCCGTTCGGATCTACTAAATGAATGATATACTCACGATAACGTTTCATCTCTTCTCTCAAGATCTTACCATTACCTTCCACAATAGCATATTGTGCTGTTACGTCCAAGTTTGAATTACCGACAATTTGTCGCGTAATATCGGCATATTCACTCCCGTCTGGAGCGACACTCATAATTTCAGGATCTTGACTTGCACGACGCAAATCTACGGCTTCTTGACCGTCAGCAAGAGCAACGATTGCTTCTTTAAAATGTTGTATATACCAATACAAACTATCTGCATTTTCACGCAATCTCAAGCACTCTTGATACCACTGATCGGCTTTTTCGGGATTTTCGTCACGTGCCGCTTTGAAATAGCTATACAATTTTGCATTTCTCGACATCGTACCATCAATAGAAGAATGCAAACTACGATCTACCAAAGTAAAACCGTTTAGGACATCTGTACTTACGTTCAACGCCAACATCGCTGTTAGCACCAAGTACATCATACCAATCATCTTCTGTCTTGGCGTTTCCGGACAATTCGTAGCACCACTCATATCTTATTCTTGTTTTATTAAGATTGAACTTAAAAACGCATTAAGATAAAGCGTTCAACATATTACCATAAATACCATTCAACTGTTGTATTTGGTCTGCTAAAACGCGAGTAGCATCTTTATATTTTTCGCCATTAGCAACCGCCTCTTTTATTGTCGTTTGAAGTTTTTTAACATCACTATCAGCCTCTTTGAAAGCTTGTGTTTGAGAATTCAAAACGGCAATCTGATTTTCATAGAAAGAAACAACATCTTGCGTCTTTGTGGCCAAAGAACTAACTCCATCGCTATACGTTTTGGAACTATCAACAGCCGTTTTGAGGTTGTCTGCCATATCGGTATAACTCTTTGAGAAAGCGTCTGTGCCAGCACTCAAAACCTTTACAGTATCAACAAATTGTTGTCCCAAGGTTTGCGTAACAGAAGCCAAAGACTCTTGACCTGCAATATATTTGTCAGTCGCTTCGCAAGCAGCGTTCATTTTTTCGCCTAAATTCAAATTTTTCGAAGCAACTTCTCCCAACTCGCCAATTTGTTTTGCTGCCGTTGAAAAGGTCTTAATGCCGTCTTCCAACGATTTCATAGAAGATGGATCCAAAGCCGCACTAACAGCAACCTTAGCAGGAGCAGAAGCAGGAGCTGCTGCAGGTGCTTCACTATGAGCAGGTGCTTCACTATCACCAACACCACCTAACAAAGTTGGACGTGGACGAGATGCATAGTGTGCCAACTCTTCGGGATTCGTACCAGCACCTAACAATTGAGGAAAAACTTCTTGCCACTGGTAGGTTGGATGCGGTTTGTCCAATGTACCGATCATAAACAAGAAAGCCTCCGTTAACATACCCACCATCAACACTTCGGCTGCACCTGGCCAGTGCAAAATCTTAAACAACGCACCAACGATAACGACTGCTGCACCGACACTATAAACGATACCAGTTACTCTTTTTCCCTTGTAGGACTCATACCAGGCCATAAAGCCGCCCTTTTTCTGATTTTTTGCCATAATTTTATTTCTTCTTTATAATTTACAACTTTATATTTTTTTGTTTCTATTTGATTAACCTGCAATATGCGAACGAACGCAACGGAAACCGATGTAAGGTTTGCTCTCGTATTGATATTCATACGTACGAGCACCACATTGCAAATAAAAACTAATATCTTTCCAACTACCACCACGTATCACTTTCCGCTTCAAAGCAGGAGGATCGTTCTGACGTGCCATATATGAAAAGTTTGGATTCAAGTCAAACACGATAGCATTCGAACTATTACTATAAGTAGAAGATGTCCACTCTGCTACGTTACCTGCCATATCATACAAACCGTAATCGTTTGGACGATATTGACCAACCTTCATAGTCGTTGTTCCTATATCATCGGCATAAGAACCTCTATATGGCTTGAAGTTAGCAAGGAAACAACCATCTTTATCACGTGCATAATTATTACCCCAAGGATACATGGCCATACGTTTGCCACCACGTGCTGCATATTCCCACTCAGCCTCAGTCGGTAAACGATAATCTTGTATCGCTCCGTTTCCTGTGAATTCTTTATAATATTTTGTACGCCAATGGCAGAAAGCATGTGCTTGCTCCCACGTTACACCAACCACAGGATAATCGCTAAAGGCAACGTGATAAAAATACGTTCTCAACATCGGCTCATTGAAAGACGCTTGGAAAGTACGTATCCATACCATCGTATCTGGATAAACAGCCACAATCTTGTTGGTCATCAAATCACGAGGTTCACGCAAAACACGCTCGATAGTCATCTCTTGGATTTTACCTTGATTGTCTATCCAAGCGGTATCCACACGTGCCAAAGCACCTTCGGGATAAGTTCCACGCGTTACATCAAATTTATTCCGCGGCAATTGTGCTTGATCATAATTCAACCAACTGTAACTATAATACAAATTCACTGCACGCAACGTTCCATCAGAATAGAACATCGGTGCCAATGCTCCTTGTATTTCCTCATCGTCATCGTCCCAAGGCACTCCTGCAGCCCAGTTGATTGCATAATTACCTTCAAACGCATCTACTTCCTCTTCTTCATCGTCATAATCATCGATCAAAGCATAATCCGTCAAACCTGCACGAATTAACAACGTGTAAGCGATAGAATCAGTAACCCAATTGATAAAAGTCCTGTATTCATCGTTTGTGATTTCGGTGTCATCCATCCAAAAAGCGTCTACTGTAACCATTTTGGAATTATCTGGCTGACTCAAAATATTGGTTTGAGAATTTAACCCCATCATATAACTACCAGCACGGACTAAAACCATGCCATACGGAGCAGTTTCTACAAACGGTTCTTTTTCTTGTACCGCACCAAATTCACTTGTTACTTGCGTGGTGCACGATAATAACACTGACGAAATTATCAACAACAAACTTTTCTTTTTCATATTATTTAATGTGTATATTTCTCTTTGTTTATAAATACCGAATACTTTTGTATCTATTTGTATGGCGAGGCCGCAAAATCTCAAAACCATAAGACAAATAAATTTCATGTGTACCCGAACTTTCTCTCAATATCTTAGAGTGAGGCAATTCATATGTATAAATAATTTGCAACCCACTTATCACTTCAACTCCCGCTATAAAACCGACATTCTCCGCTATACGATAACTCACCCCTCCTTGAAATCTATCCAAAAAAACAGCCCTCATCGTCAAGTTTATATCATAATCCCTAAAATCCGACATCACCAACATACTCGGCTCTAACCTCCACATCGGATGGTTTGTTTGCCAATGGTATCCTCCCGTTAAACACATCAATCCTCGCACGTGAAAGTCGGAATTTTCACTCCAATCCACCTTCGGATACCCTGCGTGTTGAAAACTTCCGCCTACATACCATTCACGTCTTGCAAAATATATACCAAAACCAAAATCAAATTTCATTCCCGTTATCGCCGCACCTTCTGGAATCGCCTCATCCTCACTACTATGGTATGAATCCTCAAAATCTTTCAAGTTGATGCTATCCGCACTAAACTTCACGTTTATATATCCCATTTCACCGCCCACACTCAACACACCTCCCCAAATTTGACGCATATAAGCATATTGAACATGCAACGCTTGATTGGAGAACAGCCCAAACCTATCATTCAAAAAACGTACCCCCGCTCCATGTTTTGTGTCCAGCACCCGAAAAGGCGTTGAAAAACAAAAAAAAGTTGTAATTGGTGCTCCATTCATCCCTATAAACTGCCGCCTATGCATTCCTTCAAGACGCATTAAATCGTCCACTCCAACAAAAGATGGATTATAAGCAACGGGCAAAAAACTGTACAACCCAACTTGTGCGTCAAACTGTGCATGCGATTCACAGACACACACAAAAAAAGAGAATACCAATAAGATTGACCGCCAATAACATCTCATCTTGATTTAGTACTCATCTTCATCAAACAAGAAATCCTTCTCGCTTGGATAATCGGGCCAAATATCCTCCATCGACTCAAACACTTCCTCCTCATCTTCGATTTCACGCAAATTTTCGACCACCTCCAAAGGAACTCCTTGACGAATGGCATAATCTAATAGCTCTTCTTTCGTTGCTGGCCAAGGGGCATCTTCCATCTTTGATGCCAATTCTAACGTCCAATACATAATGCGATTACAAAAATTCGCACGAAGTAACTGAAATTTTTACAAAAAATACAAAATTTTATTCATCTTATCGAAGGTATATCAAAAGACCCAAAATTATAGACGCTTTTGGACACAATAATAAAACGCTGATTGTCGTTTAAAAATTTTACACTTCTTAAAAAGGAAAATGCGTGCAAAAATAACTTTTGTTTTTTTATAATAAATTTCTTACCTTTGCGGAGGTGAGTTTTATCCTGAAAATTATGAAGGAACAAATACAAGAGATTTTACAACAGATAGAAAAAATAAACGCTACTAATTCCGAAGAATTAGAAGCCATTCGCCTTAAATACCTCTCTAAAAAAGGGGTTATTTCGGATTTATTTTCACGATTTAGAGAGGTTGCACCCGACCAAAAAAAGGAGATTGGCGAACAACTGAACAAACTGAAAAATACGGCTTCGGAACGCTTTAATGAACTGCAAAACAAGTTAAATGCCCTGAAAATTGACTATAACAAAGCCGATTTGACTCGTACGCCCGACCCTATCAAATTGGGTACTCGGCACCCGCTTTCGTTGGTGGAAGAACGAATTATTGACATCTTTTCGCGTATCGGTTTTACGGTCGCAGACGGTCCAGAAATAGAGGACGACAAGCACGTTTTTTCGTTGCTCAACTTCGCTCCTGAACATCCTGCACGTGACATGCAAGATACGTTTTACATTGAAAAACAACCCGATAAGCAATCCGAACACGATATTTTGCTTCGCACACATACTTCCAGCGTGCAGACACGAGTTATGCTCACGCAGAAGCCACCGATTCGGGTTTTATGCCCTGGACGCGTGTATCGAAACGAGGCTATCTCGGCTCGGGCACACTGCTTTTTCCACCAAATAGAAGGTTTGTATGTGGATAAAAATGTTAGTTTTGCGGATTTGCGTCAGGTTTTACTGTATTTTGCGAAGGAATTGTTTGGCGAAAAGACCGAAATTCGGTTGCGTCCAAGTTACTTCCCGTTCACCGAACCCTCTGCAGAGATGGATATAACGTGCCATTTGTGCGGTGGAAAAGGTTGTTCATTCTGCAAGAATACGGGCTGGGTAGAGATTTTGGGCTGTGGGATGGTTGACCCGAATGTGTTGGAGTTATGCGGGATAGATTCGCAACAGTACAGCGGGTATGCGTTCGGTTTGGGCGTAGAAAGAATAACGAATTTAACCTATAAAGTGAAGGATTTACGGCTGTTTTCGGAAAATGATGTGCGTTTTTTGAATCAGTTTATTTCGTGTTGAGATGCGTAAAAGTTTGATATATATATTGTTGATTTTCAATTCGTTAATGGCAAAAGCAGATTTGCTGAGCGATATACTTTCACATAAATACGATGCCCAAGTGTTGTCGGACGTGCAAATCGATTCGCTCTTAAATCCTACTGAACAAGGGCGTTATCGCTTGGAATATGAAAATAAGCAACAAGTATATCGCCGTTCGTTTGTGGCAGATTATTATTTGGTGGATACGATTCGCAAAACGCGTACTAAGTTCAGCGATATGCCGATTCGTGACCCGAAAATCTCACCCAACGGCAAGTATATCGTGTATGGCAAAGGCAAAGATTTGTACATCTATAAAATTGATTTCAAAACCGAAATTGCCATCACGCAAACCGACAGTTCGTTGGCTATTTACAACGGCATAACCGATTGGCTGTACGAGGAAGAGTTTTCGGCAACGTCTGTTTTTGCGTTTTCGCCCGATAGCAAACTGCTCGCTTTTGTGCGTTTTGACGACACGCAGGTGCCAGCGTACTATTGGACTTCATACTTGCAACAAAAGGACTCCACGACTTGGTCTCCGTATGTTTATCCCAAGATTGATTCGGTGATTTATCCCAAAGTGGGGGGCAATAATCCGAAAGTGTCCGTTTGTGTTTACGACATCTACTATAAAACGATTCTGACGATGCAAACGGCTGAGAATCAGGGAGGTTATATTCCACGCATTGCTTGGCGAAGTGTTCCGAGCGTCAAAAAGGATAAAAAAGACGAAAATGAGCAGGTTTTGGCTATTGCAAGCCTTAATCGAGACCAAAATAAATTCACGGTACAGATGGCAAATCCGTATTCGTCGGTTTGCAAAACGTGGTACACCGAAGAAAATAAAAATGGTTGGATTGATTATGCTCAATTTGATGATTGGCAGTGGCTCAGCGATGGAACGGCAATCGTTGTAAATTCGAAAAATGGCTGGCGACATGCGTATTTGTACAACATCAATGGGCAAGAAATGAAGCGTTTGACGAAAAACAACATGAATGTGTTGAGCGTTTATGGTTACGACGAAAAAGAGAAGATTTTGTATTATTTGACAACGGATGGAAACTTGAATCGGCAAGGTTTTGCCTTGAATACAAAGAAGAAAAATCATACTCCGCTGGCAAATAAGCATGGTTGGCATTCGTTCGTTTTTTCGAATGATTTGCAACGCTATATTGACTGCTATCAAACCGACACAACGCCCACTAAATACACGTTATACGACGTAAAAAGCAAAAAAAATCACGTGGCACTTGCCAATGATTCGGTCAAAAAAGAGTGGCAAAAATTGGCTCTCCCTCGCAAAGAGTTCTTTACCATAGATTCGGTACATGCGTGGATATTGAAACCAACGAAACAAGAAGCCAAATATCCCGTAGTTTTTATGCAATATAGCGGTCCTGGCAGCCAGTTGGTGAAAAATACGTGGAAAAAAGGTTGGGAATATGCTTTGGTAGAGGCTGGATATGTGGTGGTTGGGGTTGATGTTGCCGAAATTGCTACTCAATCAAACGTTTGGCGTGAGAAGCATTATATGAAATTGGGTTCCGTAGAAACACAAAATTTATTGTCGGCTGTAAGTAGCATCACGGCAAAATACGGCTTTATAGATGCAGACCGAATGGCGATTTGGGGTTGGAGTTACGGTGGTTATATGGTTTTGCGGACGTTGTGCGAGAAAAATCATCCGTTCAAATGTGGCATCGCTATTGCACCGATTACGGATATGCGGTTGTATGATTCGGGCTATACGGAGCGTTTTATGCGGAGGTTGCAAGTGAACGACAGAGGCTACAAGACAAGCGACTTGCTCACCAAAGCCTCGAATTTGAAAGGAAAATTGTTGCTGGTGCATGGCTTGGCAGACGATAATGTACACGTGCAAAATAGTTGGTTGTTTGTGGATGAATTGGTGCGGGCTGGTATCATATTTGAGATGCAAATGTATCCAGATGACGATCATTTTTTGAAAAAACGCTCTAATTATGAGCATGTACATCGGACTTTTATGGACTTTTTAGATAGAAATCTTAATTAAATTTAAAGATATGACGAAGGAACAAAAATCGAGTATATTACCTATTGCAGTGATGTTTTTGCTGTTTTTTATGATAGCATTCGTTACGAACTTTGCAGGTTCAATGGGTGTTATTGTGAAGGAACAGTTTAAGACGAGCAACTTTTTAGCCCAATTAGGCACGTTGGCGAACTTCATTGCATACGCGTGTATGGGTTATCCTGCAGGTATTATTCTCAAACGTAAAGGTTACAAATTTACAGCATTGTTAGCGGTTACTATCGGTTTGGTAGGTGTAGGTGTGCAGTGGTTGAGTGGCTATGCTGGCAGTTTTGGTATTTATTTACTCGGTGCTTTTATATCGGGTTTTGCGGTTTGTATTCTCAACAGTGTGGTTAATCCGATGTTGAATACGCTCGGTGGTGGTGGCAAAAAAGGCAATCAGTTGGTGCAATTCGGTGGTAGTTGTAACTCCATTGGTGGTACGATTGCTCCTATTTTGTTGGGCTACTTGATTGGTGGCGAGGTTTCCAAGGCACAAGTGGCAGATGCGGCACCAGCCATGTTAATCGCCATGATTATTTTTATGTTGGCGTTTGTTATCATCTTCTTTGCTTATATCCCCGAACCACATATCGAGACGGCTGAACAACGGGCACTTGCTCAACAAAACAAAGACACGCATAGTCCATTCTCGTTTAGGCACTTTGTGCTGGGTTGCGTGGCAATTTTCTTCTACGTTGGTGTGGAAGTGGGTATCCCGAATATCGCCAATTTGTATATGAGTGGTGAGCCAACTATTGGTGCCGTTGTGGCAGGAACGATAGTAGGATTATATTGGTTGATGATGATGGTCGGTCGTTTGATTGGTGGAGCGATTGGTGGTGTGGTGAGTAGTAAAGCGATGCTTCAGACGACTTCTTGTCTGGCGATTTTGATGCTGTGTTGTGTGGTCTTTTTCCCACAAAGTTGGGTGATTGCGTTCAAAGGCGTTGAGTTGCCAATCAGTATGATTGTTGTGTTCTTGTGCGGTTTGATGACGAGTGTGATGTGGGGTGCTATTTTCAACCTCGCAACCGAAGGATTAGGAAAATATACGCCTTTGGCAAGCGGTATTTTTATGATTATGGTTTGTGGTGGTGGCATATTGCCCGCTATACAAGGCTTAGTGGCAGATAAGTTGGGGTATTTTAACTCCTATATCATTCCTATTTTGGGTTTGATTTACATCTTCACGTATGCAAGTTTTGGCTATAAAAATGTTAATACAGATATAATAACGGAATAAAAACCTTTAACTATATAAAAATTTATGAGTGGTAAAATTATTGCGATAGCGAATCAAAAAGGTGGTGTTGGAAAAACGACTACCTCAATCAATCTTGCTGTTGCGCTGGCAGATGAGGGAAAACGTGTTCTTTTAGTTGATGCTGATCCACAAGCAAATGCTTCGTCGGGATTGGGTATTGACATCAAAGACATCAAGAATTCCATTTACGAGTGTTTAATCAACAACATGGACCCTCACAAGGTTATTTTGTCAACGAAGAATCCGAATTTGTTCATTCTTCCTTCGCACATCAACTTGGTAGGTGCTGAAATTGAGATTCTCAGTATCAATGACCGAGAGCAACTGATGCGGCGTGTGTTGAAGCAAGTGGAAAACGAGTATGATTACATTCTCATTGACTGCTCGCCTTCGTTGGGCACCATAACGGTCAACGCTTTGACGGCTTGTAACACGGTTATTATTCCTGTTCAGTGCGAGTATTTTGCGTTGGAAGGAATATCCAAGTTGTTGAACACAATTCGTATCATCAAGAGTGATTTGAATCCGACCATCCAAATAGAAGGATTTTTGCTCACGATGTACGACAACCGTCTGAAATTATCGAATCAGGTGTACGATGAGGTAACCAAACATTTTGGGAACTTAGTGTTCGGCTCGGTTATTAGCCGTAATGTTCGTATTAGCGAGGCTCCAAGTTACGGAATGAGTGTTATTGATTACGACAAAGAATCGAAGGGTGCTCAATCGTACATTGCATTGGCACGCGAACTAATAACACGAGGAAAGTAATATGGCACCAGTAAAGAAACCAGGTGGTTTAGGACGCGGTTTAGATGCTTTGATTGATACGCAAAAAGCGACTTTTGGTGGCAGTAGTATTGATGAAATTGCATTAGAAAAAATCGTTCCTAATCCCAATCAGCCTCGTCAAAATTTTGATGAAACGGCTTTGCAAGAATTAGCGGATTCGATTCGTGAGAATGGTGTCATATCCCCTATTACGTTGCGTAAAGGCGAAAACGATACGTACACAATCATTGCAGGTGAACGGCGTTTTCGGGCAAGTAAGTTAGCGGGATTACAAACCATCCCTGCCTATATCCGTGAGGCAAAAGATGAGCAGATGATGGAGTGGGCGTTGATTGAAAACATCCAACGTGAAGATTTAGATGCTATCGAAATCGCCCTTTCGTACCAAAAATTGATGGACGAATATAACCTGACGCAAGAAAGGATGTCCGAAAAAGTGGGTAAAAAACGTGCCACTATTTCGAATTATATTCGTTTGCTCCAATTGCCTGCCGAGATTCAAATGGGCATTCGCGACCATAAAATATCGATGGGACATGCCCGTGCTTTGCTTGCTTTTACTTCCATTGAAAAGCAATTGGAGGTCTATCGGCGAGTGCTTGCAGACGGACTATCGGTGCGAGATATAGAGAATTTGTCGCAAAATGAACCCGCAGAAGATAGCGAAGGTAAACCCACCAAAAAAGTATCGTCTAAAACGCCTGGAGCTTATGTTCAACAGCAAGAACACTTGACGGAATTGCTCGGAACGAAGGTGCAGATAAAGAACGATAAAATTGTGATTACCTTCAAAGATGAAGTAGAGTTGGCTTCTTTGATGAGCAGGATTCATTGATATGCTTCGTTGCATTGTCTTTTTGGTGAGTTGTTTTTGTGTTGCCTTTTTGCATGCCATCCCAACTGATACAACACGTAGTCCGTTGGATACGATGAGGCTTTATGATGGTATGTTGGAAGGTGCAAAAGTTGTCGTCATTGAAGACATCCGCAACAGCGATTCTTTGGATATTGAACCAGACACTTCTCTTTACAAGGATTTAACGCCGAGAGAAATTGCACGCTTAAAGTGGAAACCAGACCCGATGCGTGCCGTCTGGATGGGAGCGATAATACCCGGATATGGTCAGATTTATAACAAAAGTTATTGGAAATTGCCCATCGTGTATGGAGGATTTATGGGCTGTATTTATGCCATCAATATGAACGGTAGTATGTATAAAGAGTATCGACAAGCCTATCGTGATATTTATATTGACATCCAAAACGGTACCGTAAGCGATGACGAAAGCAAGTCTTATGTGGCTCTTTTGCCGAAAGGTTACGATATTGCTCGTATGGGTGGTGCGGTTACCTATCAAAATAGGTTGCAATCGTGGCAAAATAGGACTCGCAGATTCCGAGATTTATCCGTTTTGGGCACCGTGGTCGTGTATATCCTCTCTATCATTGATGCGTATGTGGACGCACAGTTGTTTGATTTTGATATTTCGTACGACTTATCCATGCAACTGTATCCGCAACAACGCTACGATATTCCTTCTCAAAAGAAGATAAATGAAATAACCTTAGCTATTAAATTTTAAAAAATTATGCAAAAATTTATTCCTTATATATTTTTATTGCTTTCCGTTGTTATGCCGAATCGGATTTTGGCTAACGACACGGCTTATATTCAACCTGTCACGGGCGATAAACTATTGGACACGATTGAGGTCTTGAATAATTATGCGATCGATAGTGTTTTGGCAAACCCAACGCCATTTTTTGCGATTGTGCCCGAAGAAGATATTTATTTTCAGTGGTTGATACAAAACATTGATTTACAACTAAATGAGAGCGATACGGTGGTTGTGGCTGATACAAGCATTATTTCGGCGATACGTAACTGTCCCGATAGTCTGTTCAAGCATCGTTTGCAGGCTTTACCACGCCAAATTGATATGACGTATAATCACGTGGTGCGAGCATTTATTTTGCGTTATTTGGCGAGTTATCCCAAACTGACCGTCAAGTTAGATGCTCTTTCGCAGTATTATTTTCCGATTTTTGAGGATATGCTTTCTAAATATGGATTACCTGACGAGTTGAAATATCTTGCGGTGATTGAGTCGGCACTGAATCCGATGGCACATTCGCGGATGGGAGCGGCTGGTTTGTGGCAATTTATGCCCTCAACAGGTCGATTATTTAATTTGGAAATCAATTCACTCATTGACGAACGCCGCGACCCCATCAAATCCACCGAAGCCGCTTGCCGTTACTTGGTGCGATTGTATCATCTGTTTGACGACTGGACACTCGCTTTGGCAGCGTATAATTGCGGACCTGGCAACGTGTTGAAGGCGATGCGTCGTTCGGGCAAAAAAGATTTTTGGGGAATTTATTCCTTCTTACCACGCGAGACCCGCTCGTACGTGCCGATTTTCGTGGCAGCCAACTATGCTTTGACATATTACAAAGACCATCGAATTTCGCCCATTTATGTGAATATGACCTTTGCAACCGACACGATTGTTACGGATAAAAGGCAACATTTTGAGCAAATTTCGTCCTTGTTGGGTGTTAGCGTTGCAGAATTACGCCGTCTGAACCCACAATACACGAAAGATATTATCCCGGGCTATAAAGATTATGCTCTTTGTTTGCCAGCCAATCGGGTGCTTACGTACATTGATTTGCAAGATTCGATTTTGGCGTATCGTCAAAACGAGTTAATCAACAACCGCAAAGTGGAAATTGATTTGGCACAACGCACGGCTGTCAACCGAGGTGGAACCTATTCCGTCAATGGCGTTACTTATTACAAGATTCGGCGAGGTGATACGTTGAGTGGCATTGCCCAGCGTTTCCATTGTTCGGTAAGCCAATTGCAGAAATGGAACGGCTTAAAAGGCAGTAACATCAGTGCCGGCAAAACCCTTAAAATAATGCGATGATGAACGAAAATGATGCCCCGAAATACTATTCCATCCAAAACGTGAGCAAAATGCTTTCGTTGCCCTCTTCTACGTTGCGTTATTGGGAGCAACAATTCAAGCAGATTCAGCCACGCCGCGATGACCATCTCAATCGGTTTTATACCACTGAGGACATTGAGGTTTTTAAACGCATCAAGTACATTCGGGACGAGCTGAAAATCACACGCATAGAAGCGATTCGCAATGAATTGGAGCGTGGAAAAATGAATGTTGATGTGCGATTATTGGTGGCAGAACAGATTGAAAAAATAAGAGACGAATTGATTGGAATAAAAAATAGCCTGTAATGCGTTATTTTGTTTATTTTGCCTTTAACGGAACGGCTTATCACGGCTCGCAAATACAACCCAATAATGTATCTGTTCAGGAGGTTATGCAAGAGGCTTTTTCGCGGTTGTTGCGTACGCCGATTGAACTCGTTTTTTCCAGCCGAACCGATGCAGGCGTGCATGCTAAAATGATGGTCGCACATTTGGATTATGTGGACGATTGGGACGTGTCGGATTTTATGTACCACATCAATCATTTTTTACCTAAAGATATAACAATCAACAAGATAGTGCAGGTTATTCCTACGGCTCACGCACGTTTTGATGCCGTCAAACGCACGTATCAATACCATATCATTCGCCACAAAGACCCGTTTTTGTTTCCGCTGACGACTTGCATCGATTATCCCATTGATACGGAAAAAATGAACGCTTGCTGCGACTTATTGCTCGGCAAACACGATTTTGCTTGCTTTGCAAAAAAACATTCGGATGCCAAAACGACCATTTGCACCATCAGCGAGGCTTTTTGGGAACAAAAGGACAATCAAATCGTGTTTACTATCTCTGCCGACCGTTTTTTGCGAAACATGGTGCGGGCAATTGTGGGAACGCTGTTGCTCGTGGGTAAAAACAAACTATCACAAGACGATTTTACCGCCATTTTAGAGCAAAAAAATCGTTCGCTCGCAGGTGAATCGGCTCATGCAAAAGGGCTATTTTTGACCGATATTCAGTATCCATCCGATATATTTTTACCATGTTAGAGGTCGTTTTACATTATATTTGGCAACAACGCATTTTTGCTGCTTTTCCGCAACAGACCACGGACGGTCGGAAGGTGGAAGTGATAAGCGTGGGAGAATACAACAAGGATGCGGGACCCGACTTTTTCAACGCACATATTCGGATTTATCCGCACGAGGGACAGGACACCAACATCATTGATTGGGTCGGGAATGTGGAAATTCATATCCAGTCGTCGGATTGGTTCAAGCATCGCCATCATTTGGATAAAGGCTACAATAATGTTATTTTACACGTTGTAAATCAAGCAGATAAAGATGTTTACAACACGTTGGGCGAAAAAATAGTGCAATGTGAATTGAATTATCCGAAAAATGTGGACTATTTAAACCGTTTTTTCAGTGATAAGAACGCCCAATGTTATATTCAGTTGCAACATAATCCCGCTCTGTTGACGGATAATTGGAAAAATGTGTTGCTCAACGACCGCATGAAACGCAAAGAAGAAGCGATTTTTCAACTGTTGGACATGACGCAAAACCACTGGGAAAACGCTTTTTATGTTACTTTGGCACACAATTTTGGCTTCCACACCAACGGGCAACCGTTCGAATTATTGGCAAAACAAACCCCGTTAAGTTGCTTGAATAAGCACCGAAATAACCTGTTTCAACTAACGACTTTGTTGCTCGGGCAGTCGGGTCTGTTGCTCAAAGAACGCAACGAGGAAGAGGAAATGCTCTACCAAGAGTACCTTTTTTTGCAGAAAAAATTTTCGTTGCAACCCCTTGAAGCCCATTTGTGGAAGAAGTTGCGTATGCGTCCGCAAACCTTTCCCGAAGTGCGTATTCGGCAGTTTGCGTTTCTGCTCTATCGCTCCGAATTTTTGTTCTCGCAAGCCATGCAGGCCACGAATATAGACACGCTGTTAGACCTGTTCACCTTCAAACCCGATGCAGATGAAAAGTTGCCTTTGCCACCTCCGTTGGGCAAAGATTCGGTGTATATCTTGCTCATCAACTCGGTTATTCCCTACCAATACGCCTACGCACACGAACACGGCGACCGCGAAAAAGCCAACAGTGCAGTGCGTTTGCTGGATGATATTCCTGCCGAAAATAACCATATTGTGCGAAAATGGAAGTTGTTGGGTCAAAAGGTGCAGAATGCCACAGATAGCCAAGTGCTTATCCATTTGCACAACAATTATTGCCTTGCCAATCGGTGTGTGCAGTGCGAAATCGGCTTTCAAATCTTCGCCACTAAAGAGAAGGTGAATTTGTAGCCATCCCGTTGCAGGCATGTGAAGGTTCGGAGACCTTCGCCACTACTATTTTCGCAGGTGAGACACTTGCGTCCCCGACTGTTATCATTTTGCTCGCATTGGCAAGACGTTGGAATGTGGTAAACTTTTTACTTATTTTTTCGGCGAATGTCATTTTTGTTGTTATTTTAGTTTTTATATCGTACCTTTGTGGTCGAAAGTGTCAAAGTTATGTAATGGTGGCTTCTACTGCTTAACTAACTTCTGGCACTTTTGTTATTAATAGCTCTTCCTTTTTCATTTTTTTGTTATATTAAAAAATTACTGTACCTTTGTGGTTGAAAAAGATTTGATATGTGGGCAGAACTGGTGTAAACCTAAGCTGTCGCTATCAAGTCTTTTTATATGGTCTGTTACTGAATATAGTACTCTCTCTTTTTTTGATTTTCTTATTCTTTCGTTCATTTTCAAATTCTGCAATATTCAAATATATGGTTTGATCGTGCAGTTGGGTAGCATAATAAATCCTTTTTATCTTATTTTTTATCGGCTTTCAAATCTTCGCCACCAAAGATAAAGTGAATTTGTAGTCAAACACTTGGAAACATTTTTTTTAATGCCAAAAAATAGTATTTTTGTAGCATAACTTTGATGATATGAATGCGTTTTTAGAAAAAGAAGAGAAGGTTTTGGCCATGTTAAAGACGGTGTTTGACCCCGAAATCCCTGTGAATGTGTACGACTTAGGATTGATATATAAAATTGATATTGAAGGCGAAGTGTGTACGATTGAGATGACGCTTACCGCTCCAAGTTGCCCTGCTGCAGACTTTATTGTGGAGGATATAAAACAGAAAGTGGGAAGCGTGGAAGGCATCGAAAAAGTGGAGGTGAATGTCGTTTTTGAACCCGAATGGTCGAAGGATATGATGAGTGAAGAAGCACGTTTAGAACTCGGCTTTATGTAGTTATGGTATATTTTTTAAGCGATGCACATATTGGTTCACGGGCTTTTTCCACCCCGCAAGAGCAGGAACAAAAGATGGTCGATTTGTTGCGTAAGTTTGAGCAAGATGCAACGGCGATTTACTTGTTGGGCGATATTTTTGACTTTTGGTTTGAGTTTTTTTGGTGGCAACGCAAACAGTTTCCGCTCCTTTTGCAAACCCTACGCGAACTAACTAACAAAGGCATTGAAGTACATTTTTTTGCGGGCAACCACGATATGTGGATGTTCGGTTATTTGGCGAAACAGACGGGCATCATTTGGCATCCAGCTACTGCTCAGACGGTTATTCACGGGAAGCGTTGCTTCTTGGCACACGGAGACGGGATTGTGCCTTCGGATTACTTGCAGCGTTTCTCCAAAGAAAAACAAAAACGGATTCTTGCCTTTATGCGGTTGCAAAAAATCTTCCGCAACAGATATATGCAGTATTTATACCGTTCACTGCCACCTTTTATTGGTAATGCGATCGGCTATGCTTGGGCGAAACAAAGTCGCTTAAAAGAACTGAAAAAGCCGACCGATTTTTTAGGCGAAAATAACGAATCGTTGGTGCTTTTTAGCAAAGAAAAGGAGCAAACAGAGCACTTTGATTACTATATTTTTGGGCACCGACACATTGATTTGGACTTGCAAATTACGCCCAATAGTCGCGTGATTATCTTGGGCGACTTATTTAAAATCAACTCCTACGCCCAAATGAACGAACAAGGAAAAGTAGAATTACAGTATTTATGAAACATAGTCGCGAAGAACAGTTGCAGGCGTTTGATCGGCTGCTGACCATCATGAGTGAATTACGCCAAAAGTGTCCGTGGGACCACAAACAAACCTTCGAATCGTTGCGTCAAAACACGATTGAAGAGGTCAACGAGTTGTCGGCACAACTCATCAAAAAAGATTACGCAGAGGTGTGTAAAGAGTTGGGAGACGTGCTGTTACACATCGTTTTTTATGCCGAGATTGCGTCCGAGACAGACCTCTTTGACATCGCCGATGTGTGCAATAAACTATCTGATAAGTTGGTTTTTCGGCATCCGCATATCTATGGTAATATGTCCGCAGAAAATCCCGAAGAGGTTTCTTTAATGTGGGAAAAAATCAAATTGAAGGAAAAAGGAGGTAATAAAACGGTTTTGGGAGGCATTTCTGACTCGTTACCGACGCTCATCAAAGCTTTTCGGATACAAGATAAAGTGGCTCATGTAGGCTTTGATTGGGAGAAAAAAGAGGACGTTTGGGATAAAGTCAAAGAGGAAATCGGTGAATTTGAAGCCGAACTCAAAAAACAAACCACTGAGAAGCCGAGCGAGGACTTGGAAAATGAGTTTGGCGATATTCTATTTTCGCTCATCAATATGGCACGGCTGTACGGTTTGCACCCCGATAATGCGTTGGAAAAAACCAACCAAAAATTCATTCAGCGTTTCAATTACGTGGAACAATATGCCCAAAAGCAAAGCAAAAAAGTGAGCGATTTATCGTTGGAGGAGATGGAAAACGCTTGGCAAGAAGCCAAAAAGTCCGATAATCATTGAAAAAACGAGAAATGCACGCTCCCATAAACGCGTTCTTCCACAAAATGCGGATGCGTCGAAAAATTATTTTCTTTGGAATGCTCCAATATCAACAAACCGTCTGTTTTCAGCAACGAATGAGCAAAAATTAGGTCGGGAATACTTTGCAACGCCTCCAAACTATACGGTGGGTCCGCAAAAATACAATCGTATTGCACCTTGCAGATACTGAGGAAATGAAACACATCACTCCGAACTAAACGTAAATTATTGATTTTTAAAGCGTTGCAAGTTGAAGCAATAAATTGTTGCTGCGTGTGGGCTTTTTCAACAGCCGTAACGCTTTTTACACCGCGACTAACGAACTCCAAACTAATCGAACCCGTACCTGCAAATAGGTCTAAAACCTCAAAATCACTCAAATCAAACCGATGCACCAAAACATTGAACAGATTTTCTTTCGCAAAATCGGTCGTAGGGCGTGCAGACAAATGCTTAATAGGGGGCAAACGATACCCCCTAAATGTTCCTGCTATGATTCGCATACGTTATCGATTCAGAAAATTACCAGTTACCCGCATTCTTGTTCGGAGCGTCCAAACTACCGATTTTCAAGCCTGGATAGTGGTCTAACTTGGTCTCTTTATCGATTAAATTAAATCTTTCTTGTTTGTCCAAATCTCCCAAAAAGGTATTGAAATGTGCCCGAACCTCCAACAAAGGTATTTTCGAGCCGTTAGAAGTTACGTAATCGTTGTTCACTTCGGCTTCAAAACGCTGACCTTTTGTGTAAGGAATGATGATGATGTCGTCAATCGTAGTCTCGTCCAACGCACCTTTATAGATCATATCAATCATATTTTCGATAATGGTATCACGCTTAAAGCCGACCAATCCGTTTTCAATCACGTCCTTATCGTTCGCATAAATATAGTCATATAAAATGCTATCATTATCCGTTTGCAGTTCTTTCTTTGCTTTTTCTTTTGCATCGCGAATAATTCTTGCGGCTTTATGTTCGGTCAAACCCGCTTCTAACTGTTTTTCTGTCAAACTTCCTTCTTTGAGGATTTCACGTTTGGGCGTGTTTTTCAAAAAGTAAAGCAAGGAATCCAAATCGGCAGTATAACGACCTGTAACCAAGAAATACTCCTCTTCAGCAGTACGAATATACGACAATTTCTTGATGACAGCTTGCGAACGAAACTCTCTTGCTTGTTCAAATTTAATCGGTGTTATCACACTTTGAACACATACTAAAACCAAAAAAATAATTGCTCCACTAAGCGATAAACGAAGCACAAGGCGCGTTTTTTTCATATTTCAATCTTTATACGTTTTTATTTTTCGCAAAGATAAAAAAAACTATTCAAAAAAAAGTATTTTTGCAAAAAATATAGGAACTATGGCAATGAACGAAATAAATACGGTACTGTACAACATCCTCCAGGAGCGGTTGGAGTACATGAAACAGTTGGACAAGGAAGAAGACAGCGAGAAAAAACGGCATATCGCCAAAGAAACCGCTGATTTGCACGCCAAACTCGCCCATCGATTGGGTTTATACGCCATCAAAACCGAGATGGAAGACCTTGCGTTGAAGTTTACTAATTATGAGGCATACAAAGGCATTGCTCACGCACTGAACGAGAAAAAAGCGGAACGAGACCACTATATTCAGGCGTTTATTGAACCTTTGAAGAAGAAATTGGAGGAAGAAAATTTTCATTTTACCATCAAAGGGCGACCCAAATCCATCCACTCTATCTACCACAAGATGCAGGTGCAGCACTGCGATGTAGACCATATTTATGACCTTTTTGCTATTCGGATTATTTTGGATTCCGAGCCGCAGAACGAGAAAAAGGACTGCTGGCAAGTCTATTCTATCATCACCGACATTTTTCCACCCAACCCCAAACGACTGCGGGATTGGATTTCGGTGCCGAAAGAAAATGGCTATGAGAGCCTGCATACGACCGTTTTAGGACCCGAACAAAAGTGGGTTGAGATACAGATTCGCACCAAACGGATGGACGACGTGGCAGAGAATGGCGTGGCTTCGCATTGGTCGTACAAGGGCATTGATGCTAAACAAATCAACATTGAGGACGAATCGATTTTTGTCTTTACGCCGATGGGAGACCTGAAAAAACTGCCTATCAACGCCACTGTGTTGGACTTTGCGTTTATGATACACACGAGTTTGGGCAAGAAATGCACGGGGGCAAAGGTCAATGACGTCAACGTTCCCATTCGGCACGTGTTGCAAAACGGCGACCGCGTTGAGATTAAGACCTCACCGAACCAAAAACCGACTAATGACTGGCTTTCGTTCGTTGTCTCGTCCCACGCACGCCAAAAAATTCGGCAGGCTTTGAAGGAGATTGAGTACAAAAATGTCAACGAGGGCAAGGAAATGTTGGCTCGGCGACTCAAAAATTGGAAGTTGGAATTTAACGACAAAATCATCAATCGGTTGCTGATTAAATTGGGCTACAAGACGATGTCGGATTTCTTCCAGTCGTTGGCACAAGGCAAGGAAGAGATGTTGAAAATCAAGGAGTTATATCAGCAATGCGAGCAAGAATTGAATCCCGATTCCTCATCTCACCAACACGAAAACGTCCCGCAAACGCCCTTTGTGCCGAGACCTGCTGAGAGTCCTTCGGCGTTGGAGTTAGAGGTGAATTTTGATATGCAAAACGTGGAATATACGTTGGCAAAATGCTGTAATCCGCAACTCAACGACCCGATTGTGGGCTTCATCACCATCAACAAGGGCATCAAGATTCACGCTGCCAACTGCCCGAACGTGCAACACCTCAAAGAGCGGTATCCGTACCGAATAATTTTGTCGAAGTGGAAGAAAAAATAGGTGGTTTGTGGCATTTGGTTGGCTAAAAATGTATCTGTTTGCTATCACAAGCAGACGTGTTGTTTTTGTATAAAACGACTGTTTTTCAGCATTTGGTAGCACATCTTTTTTCTATTGAAAAAATGCGTATTGATGCAAAAATTTTCAATAGGGATTTTAATTGGTTGATATACAACGATATAATTTTTATTTTGGTATTAAAAAATATGTAGTAATTTCGCAACGGAAAAAGGGTCAAAATGTGGTTGACACAAAAAGGCACTTTTTTCGCGGAATTCTGCTACGCCGAATAGTCGTTTGACTATGGGTTAGAGGGATTCAGTACATATTGATGGCGTTTATTGACGCTTTGTTATTGACGAACTGAAAGCTTCGCAAACTTTTAATTGATAAGTCAGAAACAAAGTAATCAACAGATGCCTATGGGTATGACGTTCATACTTGCTCTGCTGTTCTAAGCAGGCAGTTGTCATATCGGCGTAGGTTTCATTGTTGTTTATTTGACTTATCGGCATGCGAAGGCCTCAGTTCGTGAATAGGCAACGAGTGAGGTCTGCGTCTTCTTTTTATGTATGCGAAGCAATAAAAATATAACAATATGATGAAACAGTATTTTAATTTTTTGTTGATTATTTCTTTCGGAATAGTAACATGTATGCCAATGAAAGCATCCAAACCGATTGTAGATGTACAAATGGTTGATGATAATTATGCTTTGAATCCAAGATTTAAGGTATATGCACACGGAGTAGGAAGTGGATACACATTAGAAGCGGCTAAATCTGCGGCAATTAACGATATAATGCCTCTACTTATTAACAAAACCTTATATATAGGGACTTTCAGGGAAGAGGTCAAGGATAAGAATGGAAATACTATAATTGATAAGGGGAAAACCCAAATTCTTGCAGAAATCTTTATTGATGGAAGATGGGAATTTAAAGATGATCTTTACGAATATACAATAACATTATTAATGAAAAATGATAAACAAAACGAAAATGCCGAAACGCCGTTAAAATAGGTTGTAGGCTAAAAAATTAAATTAAAGAACAATGAAAAGAATTTTAGTTATAACTATGGCTATTATATGTAGTGGAGTATTTTCGTCTATTGTTGCAAAACCAAAGGGGAAAATGACGAAGAAAGAAACACAAGCAAAACGTGATACATTATATGATGGTTTTGAAATAGATCCAGCTATACGACAATTCCCTTGTATGGAGGAATCATATGATACGATGGAGGAATTTCGAGCAGTAGGAATTGCGGAAGGTCATACTCAAGAGATTGCTAAAAGCAAAGCAGTACGCTATGCTATTAATCAGATTATTGAAAAAAAGCCACGACGCATTATAAGTGTTACCTCAGCTGACAGCTCATCCTCTGAAACGATTGTAGAAGCCCCTATGATTACAGAAGAGCAACAGCAAGCGTTAAATAATAGCGAAATAATATGTCTTAAATTTTCAATTACACCAAGCAGAACATACATAGCATATGTGGCAGTTCGTGTCTTAAAAAGTAATTTAGAAAAAAATGATAGTATCGATCAGAAGGAACTATTACAATATGTGGATGATACTATGTACAAGGAGGAAATGAGAAAAAAATTTGAACAATATATGCAATATAAAAAAAATCAACAAATGGAGTAAGCCGAAAAGCCAAGTGAGTAGGCAAAAAATTAAAACAAATTTATTTAAAACCGACGTGCCGATGGGATATAACTGGCAAAATTAAAAATGAAAAAAATTAATCTTTTTGCAGTCGTTTTAATAGTAGCGATTGCACTTGTATCTTGTGGTGCAAAAAAACATGTAGCACAAAAGTCTAACGGTCGGGGTGGAAATCCTTTTGGAGAAACCTATTCTATGCCTTGTGAAGTGTATGATACTCCCCAAGAATTTGCAGCAACGGGTATATACCGTGGTTCAAGTAATCAAAAAGGGCAAGTGCAAAAGTATGCATTGCAGAATGCACAAGAAATTGTACGTCTAAAAATGCAGCATGCTTACAAAGGTATGGTTAGCGATTACTCTTCATCGGTTGGAAACAATAAAGGCAATGATTTAGAGCAAAAATTGACAAGTGCTGGTGATAGGATTATTGATAAGATTATTAATGAAACATCACAAAGTTGCACTCGTTGGTCATCAGTAGAAAGCGACGGTCATATTGAGTGTTATACTGCCATTCAGATTTCTAAACAAGAAGCTGCACGCAAGATTGCTCAAGAGGTTCAAAATAAATTGACACAAGACGAAAAAGACCGTATCGGATTTAATGAGCAAGAATATCGTAAACAAATGGAACAACGCTTCCAAAATTATAAAGAAGGACGTTAAAATATCATTAAATGAATAAACATTTTATTACTATATTAACCATTCTGCTCACTCTTATGGTGGGTGAGCAGAGTGTGTTTGCTCAGCAGGAAAAACCTTTTTGGACGGGAGGTTATTTTTATGATGCAAACAATTCCTATATTGAAGTGGTCTCTGCTGAAGGTTGGGAGATTAATAACGCTCGAAATAAAGCTTATAAAGAACTGCTTCGCCGTCGTGGAATTGCAACGGGCACCGATACGCGTGTTTCTATAAAATCAGGGAATCTTTCCGTAGAAAGTAACCATGACTTGATAGTTAAGGCACGTGTGATAAGTGAGTACGTTGAACAATTAGGACCTGGTGAATATAAAGTATATTTGTTAGTTCAAACCGCAAAAAATCCTACTTTTGAATACGAACATGTTCGTATTTCAACGAAATATCCTTTTTCAGCACGTTGTTTTGTACCAGGAATGGCACAAATATATAAAGGAAGCAAGGGGAAAGGAGCCTTTTTTATCACTACTGAACTATTAGGGATTGGAGGTATTGTGCTGAGTTATGCTATGAAATCTTCTGACGAAAGATTGATGCAAGAGGATCTAAAGCATAGGGCAGAATATAGTGATAGGGCGGATATGTGGCAAAATGTAGGTTATGGTTGTATCGCGTTTACTGCTACTATGTATCTTATCAATGTAATTGATGGTATAGCAGCTCCAGGTAAGCAAACGCGTATTTTTATTAACAAAAAACTTGCTATTGCCCCGACCATTTCTTTTGATGGGTCTATGGGGCTTGCAATGAGATATAAATTTTGAAATAATGAAAAAATTAATATGTTTTGCAATACTCTGTTTACCTTTGTTATTTATCGGATGTGAGAAAAAAATCATAGACACGACAATTTCTATTTATGGGACAGTATTGGACGTTGATACGAATGAACCTTTACAGGGTGTGCTGTTGACACTGATGCCAACTGCTAAAACTCGTTATACAGGAAGTTTGGGAACGTATCAGTTTGAAGATTTGCAACCTCAGCAATATACCATTACTGCACAAATGCAGGGGTATAGAACAGATCGAAAAACAGTAAATTTAGTTTCTGGTGAAAAAGAAGAAGTAACATTTGCATTAAAAAAAGAATAAATCGCATATTTTAAAAACTTTTATATATGCAAAATAATAAATCTGTAAGTAATTAAAAATATGAACAAACATTTTATTTCCTTATTCCTATTGGGATTTGTTTTAGCATTCGTTTCTTGTAAAGAAAAAGAAGAAACTACCATTAATGGTTCTATTTATGGAACCATAACCGACTTCGCCACAGGAGAACCGGTACAAAATGCGAACGTACAGTTGCGCCCCAGTGGTATAACAACGCTGACAGGTTCAGATGGTACATATGAGATCCTTGATATAAAAGAAGGAGATTATAAACTTACAGTGTCAAAAGACGGGTACACAGATTTATTAGATAATTATGTCATCGAAGTCAGGAATGGGAAACGTATGAAACGTGATGTCCAAATAAAGAAAAGAACAGCATCTATCACTATTACCGATATGCAAAATTATAAAATTAATGAGTTGAATTTTGGAACAAATAAAGATATGTTATCGTTTCAAATACACAATACAGGAGTGATAAATCTTACAAATTGCAAAATAACTCATTCTTGTGATTGGATTGCCAGTATTTCCGACATGCCACAATTACTTAATTCGGGTGGGAGTGCTACGATTACTGTCTATATTGAACGTTCTAAATTAAAGCGTGGTACGAATGTAAGTAATTTGCATTTTACATCTGATGATAATGGATATTATGTGATTCAGATAAAAGCAACTGGTAGCGAAACATATGGATTCCCCGTAGTAACTACAACTACTCTAAAATTGAACGGCTATGATATTGTAACAGGTGGTAATGTAACTTCCGATGGTGGTTTTACGATTAAGGAACGCGGTATATGTTGGAATACCTTAGGTGATCCCGTTATGGGGAACTCAAATGTTATAAAGATAGATGGGACAACTGGTGCATTCACTTATACTTTCAGTAATTTATCAGATGCTACATATTATATTCGTGCATATGCTACCAATGATAAAGGTACAAGTTATGGAGCAGTGTATAAATATATGTACAGCAAAGAATATATTGGTCTTCCAACTTTTCAATTTAATGGACATACATACAAAGTGGCACCCGATCCACATACATCTTATAAAGATTATATTTCATGGAAGGCAGCTAATGCTTATTGTAACAACCTAACTTATTGTGGTTATGCTGATTGGTATTTGCATACCATAGAAGAATTAGAAACAATGTATCAAAATAGAAAATCTATTGGGGGATTTTTTAATACTACCACAGACAATAGCAGTACAATTTATTCAAATTATCATTCCTCAACTTATGTTCAAAATAATTGTAGATATGTAATTAACTGGGAAGATGGTTCAAGGGATTATCACTATAATTTTTATGAGTATGGTGGGCATGTTGAAAATTCTCGGTATTGGTACTGCCACGTTCGTCCAATTAGGAAACATGAATAAAAAGTGAATATGTAAAATAGATTGTTTCTGATATAGTGAAATTTATAAATATAAAAGACTATGAAAAAACATTTTGTAATCTTGTTTGCACTAGGAATCGTCTTGGCATTTGTTTCGTGCGAAGATGATAAAGCAAATGGTTCTATCTACGGTAGAATAATTGATTTAGACACAGGAGAACCTATACAAAATGCGAACGTACAGTTGCGTCCAAGTGGCATAACAACGCTGACTGGTTCAGATGGTACATATGAGATCCTTGATCTAAAAGAAGGATATTATAAAATGATTGTGTCAAAAGATGGCTATATAGAATGGGACGATGATTATGTTGAAGTTATAAGCGGGAAGCGTACGCAACGAGATTATACAATCGCGAAAATACCATTTTTGTACTTTTTAGATATGCAAGATGATCTTTTTTATGAGTTAGATTTCGGAAAAGATAAAGATATGTTATCGTTTCAAATATATAATCCTGGGACGATAAGTCATAAAGACCTCAAAATAACTCCTTCTTGTGATTGGCTAGCGAATGTTTCCGATCCGCCTATGTTAATTAACCCAGGAGAAAGTGTCACGATTACAGTCCAAATTGATCGTTCTAAATTAGAATTAAATCGCCCACATTGGGGAGCTTTGTATGTTACTTCGGATCAATGGTCAGGTATTGTTCGTTTTAAAGCATATGGTCCTAATTACGTCGAACGACTCCCCGTAGTAACCACTACTCCCCCAAAATTAAACGGATATGATATTGTAACAGGTGGTAATATAACGTTCGATGGTGGTTCTAAGATTAAAGAGCGTGGCATTCTTTGGAATCTCATAGAGTTCGAACCCATTATGGGAGCCTCAAACATTATAAAATCAGATGCGATAACCAATGTTTTCACTTCTACGATAAACACTTCCACAATAAACGATGTTTCAGAGGGTACTATTTACATACGTGCATATGCTATCAATGAAAACGGAATAGGTTATGGAAAAGTGTATAGTTATAAATATAATAAAGAGTACGTAGAACTTCCGACTTTTGGTTTTAATGGACATATTTACAAAGTGGCACCAGACTATCCTCGTAATTATTCGGAAGGTATTGATTATGATTTTGCTGTTGATTATTGTGGTTTCGAACGTTATGGTTATACGGATTGGTTTATGCCGAACATAGAACAATTACAAATGATGTACCTACAAAAAGGAAATATTGGTGGATTCTGCGATGTAATAGAAAATGCCAATCATGAAAAATTTTACGTTGTCTATCATTCTTGTACACGTACCTATTGTACAGATTTGCCTAAAGTTTACGGGAATAAACAAATGGATTGGACAAATGGTAATATATACACAGATTCTAAACTCTTTGTGTTAGGTAAATATGACAACGCAACCCAAGGGGAATATTGGCGAACCCACGTCCGCCCTATTAGAATGCATGAATAATCGCTTTTATAAAATAGTGCGTTTTAAGAGAAAATATGGCGAAAAGTCTAAAATGCTTAATATAGTAAGCAAATTTATAAAAAATATGTTTATTGAATTAAATAAATTAGAGTTGACGTTATAAAATGATAAATTTATAAACTATGCGAAAAATATTGTTTTTATTTTTAATATTTATTGCGTTGCCTTTGGTAGCACAGAATAGTAGTTTTGATGATTTCGAAAAGCAACAGGACAAGAAGTTCAATCAAATAAAAGCCGAACAACAAGCAAAGTATCAAAACTTTAAGTCGGCAAAACAGAAAGAATATGACGCTTATCGCCGAAAAATCAATGCCGAGTATGCAACTTATATGGCACAAAAGTGGACTTTGAGCAAGTCGTTTGGTGCCTTACAAAAGCCCAAAGACCAAGATCCACCCAAGCCAGCAGTCAAAATGGATAAAACACCTCCACCAATCAATGAAATACGGTATCAATCTGTTGGTTTTATTCCTCCCCACAAACTCCCCGAACCCGTAGTACCGATTGACGAGTCGTCAGCAGAAGGAACATCTGAGTTCCGTTTTATGTTCTACGGAACGCCTTGTGCGGTGCACCTTAATGATGCACTCAAATATACGTTGCGAGGTTATTTGGAGCCAGACGCCATGAAGATGTGGGAGCATCTCTCTGCCCCTGCGTATGACGCATTGATAACTGACTGTCTGCGAATACGCAGTAAACTACAACTTGCCGATTGGGGTTATATCAATCTTGTGCGAACATTCACGAAAAAATTTTTTGGACCTCACTCCAACGAAGCTGTATTAATGCAAATGTATATTCTGACGCAGTCGGGTTACGATATTCGTATTGCTCGTACAGGAGAAAAGTGGGTGCTTCTCGTGCCATTTAAAGAGGATATATATAGCTATTCATACCTCTCGCGAGACGACAAAGCGTATTATATTTTGGACAAAATAGAGGGGAATAGTAGATATTATGTCTTTGACAAAGCATTTCCTAATGAGCAAATGCCATCGCTTCAAATGACCCAATCGCCCCGACTCGCGTATTCTGCTATGCCTCAACGAACGTTAGTCTCACGCCGTTTCCCAAATTTGAAAATAACCATCTCAGAGAATAAAAACCTGATAGATTTCTATAATGACTACCCACTGAGTAGCAAATGGGACTTTTATTCTGCTGCCTCACTGTCGGAAGAAACCAAACGGACACTTTATCCTATTCTTAGACGAGAAATTGCAGGAAAATCTACTTACGATGCGGCTAATATGCTAATCAACTTTGTGCAAACGGCTTTTGATTATCAAACGGATGGAGACCAATTTGGCTATGAACGCCCTCTTTTTGGTGATGAAACGTTTTATTATCCTTATTCGGATTGCGAAGATCGCTCTATTTTATATGCGATTCTTGTGCGTGAATTATTGGGGTTAGAGACCGTTTTGCTCAATTATCCAGGACATCTTGCCACCGCAGTTCATTTCCCAGATAATACGGCTCATGGTTGGCATTTTAGGTGGGAAGATAGAGTTTATACTATTTGTGATCCAACTTATATAGGTGCCGATGCGGGCGATTGTATGACACAATTTCAGACAGTAGCCCCAAAGATTGTTCCAATTCAATGATTTTGTATGGAGTTGGGAAAAAGTTCTGAGTATATTAAAAGTTGTAAAATAATGCATTCTGACGATGCCAAAATTTGTAAAATAACGCGTTTTAGATATACTGATTTTTGTAAAATAACGCATTTTGAGTTCGGGAAAATATGGAGAGATAGGCAATTTAGCGTTGAGTTATCAAAATATAAAAAGATAAATTTATAAAACTATGCGAAAAATATTGTTTTTATTTTTGATGTTTGTTGCGTTGCCTTTGGTGGCACAGAATAGTAGTTTTGATGATTTCAAAAAGCAACAGAACGAGACGTTCGACACGTTCAAAACCAACCAAAAAGCGAAGTTCGACACGTTCAAAACCAAGCAACAAGCGGAATATGATGCGTTTCGTAAGCGTATGAATGAAGAATATGCTGATTTTATGCGTAAATCGTGGGAATCGTTCCCAGCACACGAAGCCGAGAAGCCCAAAGCCGAAAAAACGCTTCCCCCTGTGGTTTATGAAGCCCCAAAACCTCAACCCGCACCTGCCTCGCAACCCAAGCCCATTGATAAACCCCAATCCCAGCCAAGTGCAGAAAAGTCCCAACCAAGCCTTGCTACTAAACCGCAGCCAACTCCGCAACCGACTGTTGCACCACAGCCTATTGCCGTGAAGCCAAAGGTGGCTGTTGTTCCTCCTCCACCACCTACGCCCGAGCCTATCGCACCCGTCAAACCCAAAGAAGAACCCTACAAAAAGGTGTCCTTCGGCTATTTTGGTTCGACCATCACGATTGGTTTTCCACAAAACGACAACCTCAAACTGCGTGCTTTGGAAGAAAATGCTATCGCAGACGCTTGGAAAAAACTCTCCGATAGTCGCTACGACATCACCGTCAGCACGGCTCTCAATGCTCGTAAAAACCAAACGTTATGCGATTGGGCGTATATGAAAATGCTCCAAACGGCGACTGAAAAACAGTACGGCAAAACCAACGAAGCAGTGCTTATGCAGGCGTTTTTGATGACACAATCGGGCTACCGTATTCGACTCGGCATGAGTAATACCAAACTATATATGCTCGTGGCGAGTTTGTACGACATCTTCAATATGAATTATTATCTGCTTGACGGCACGAAATTTTACAACATAACGGGCGAGAAAAACGTCAATATGCAAATATGCAAAGCCAAATACGGCAAAGAAAAATCACTTTCGCTCCAAATAACGCGACTGCCGAACTTAACGAATACGCCAACATCCAAACGCACGCTGACCTCCAAAAAAGGCGTTGCAGCCTCTACCAGCGTCAACAAAAACATGATTGATTTCTTCAACACCTACCCGCAAGCGTGCTTCAATGGCGACCAGAACACTCGTTGGGCTGCGTATGCCAACACGCCGTTGGAAAAATCCATCACAGATATGCTCTATCCTCCTCTCAAAAGGACGATAAACGGCATGAGCGAACGTGAGGCAGTGGGGATATTGCTCAACTGGGTGCAGACGGCGTTTGAATACGGCTACGATGACCAGATTTGGGGTGGCGACCGTGCCTTTTTTGCCCAAGAAACCCTCTATTATCCCTATTGCGACTGCGAAGATAGAGCCATTTTGTTCTCTCGTATCGTACGCGATTTGGTCGGATTGGATGTGGTTTTGCTCTATTATCCGGGGCATTTAGCGGCTGCGGTGGCATTCAATGAGAACGTTAATGGCGATTATCTGACCTACAAAAACCGCAAGTATATCGTCTGCGACCCGACTTATATCAATGCTGGTGTGGGTTGTACGATGCCGAATATGAACAACAAAGAGGCACAAGTAATTGCCCTGAAATAGTATGAAACGTAAGCATCTGATAGTAATACTGCTGTGTGTCGCAACGATTTTGGTTGCAACGGTTGGGTATTGCGTGTATGATATGTTTTTCCGGGCAAAGGAAAATCAAATGGTGTCCACCAATAGTGCGGGTTATGCGGAAAAAGAAATACCACATGCAGACCCGTTGATTGTGGGTAAGTGGCAAAACACGGATAACGCACATTGGCACAAGGTTTATTACGATGACTACGACGAGCAAGAAGGGTTGTTTTGGGGTAAAGAGTGGGACGAGTCGGAAGATGTTTTGGAGGAAGATTTGCAATATCACGGCAACGGCTGGTTTCGTTGGGAGAAAAAAGGCAACGAACTTCACGAATATGCCACGATGGAAATCCGTGATGTGCCGATTCATCGTGCCTGTAAATTGTTGCTATCCACGCCTGATTCGTTGGTGTATCACGATGTTGCCTACAAAAATCAGATTTTCCGTTTTGTGCGTGTGAAATAGGATTTATCACCCAGTCGCATAATTGATATATTTTTAAGCCCAAAAATGAAATGCTTTTTTTGCGTATAAAAATGTATCTTCGCGTGTTTGATAAAGTTGAAAAAAATGCGTTGGCGGATTCCGTTTATTTTTCTTGTGGCTATTGTGTCGTTTGCCTCGTGCAGTTTATCCAAGCAAATCAAAAAAGCGGATAAACAGTTTGAGATTGGGGAGTATTATGCCGCTTCGGAACGCTACAAAATGGCGTACAAACGCATTCCAAAAGAAGATAAAAACCTCAGAGCATACGTCGCTTTCAAACAAGCCGAGTGTTACTACCTCATCAATGATTCACGAGCCATATCAACCTACAAAACGGCTATCACAAACAAGTATTTCACGACCGATTCGATTATTTTTTTGCATTATGCCTACGTGTTGCAGTATCAAGGGAAGTACGCCGAAGCCAAACAGCAGTATGAGACCTATCTGAAAAACCGTCCCGACGATACGTTGGCAAAAGTGGGACTTGCCTCGTGTGAAGATATTGAAAATATGAAGAAAGAAGGTGGTTTGAGCCGACAAAATATCGCTTTTGAAAAGGATTTTAATCAGAAAAAATCATCTTCCTTATCGCCCGTTTTCATCGGCAAAAATGCAGATATGCTCCTCTTCACGAGCAATCGGCAAGAGCAAAAAGGTGCCAATAAGACCATCAAAAATTTCAGCAAAATAACAGGCAAACCTATCTTTCATCTCTATTCCATTCGGGTTCTTTCGTCGGGCGAGTGGGGCGATATTGAGCAAATTCGACTCTTTGAAGAGGGTGCAGCACAAAACGAGAAAGAGAAGCAAAACGACAAGAAAAATAATCCAATCGAGTACGGGGTTGGCAGTTTTACGGAAGATGGGAAGACGCTTTTTTTCTCTTTTTCGCAGCATATCAATGGCGAAGACCAAGGCACGAAAATTTATACGACCAACCGTCTTTCAGGTGAGTGGAGCGAGCCACAAGAGGTGGTTTTGTTCGCAGATAGTAGTATTTCGGTGGCACATCCAGCCATCAATGCAACCGGCGATTTGCTCTATTTCACGTCCGATAAGCCCGATGGATACGGCGGAAAAGATATTTATGTGGCAGAAAAAATGGGCAAAAGTTGGGGAAATATACGCAATTTAGGGCCAACCATCAACACAGCAGGCGATGAGATGTTCCCGACGGTGCGGTCTAATGGAGTGTTGTATTTCTCGTCCAACGGACATGCGGGTTTTGGCGGATTAGACCTGTTTGTCGCGACTCCCGACTCGCTCAATTCCAAACTATGGAAAATTCGCAATATGGGTGTGCCGTTCAATTCAAGTTTTGACGACTTTGGCATTACGTTTATGGGCAAAAAAGAGAATGGGTTTTTCTCTTCCAGTCGCCCCTACGGCAAATATCCCAAAGGCTACGACCATATTTATTCCTTCATTCAGCCCGAACCAGAGCTGATTATTGACGGTTATGTGGTGAACACGCGTGATGAAGTGGTGGACGGTGCGACTATCCGTATGGTGGGAAATGACGGCACGAACATCAAGATGCAAGCCAAACGAGACGGCTCGTATAAAATCAAACTCAATAAAAATGTCCGCTATATCATGTTTGCGAGTGCACGAGGACACTTGAACTCCAACCATGATTTTACGACAGACGAAAAATAGAATCAACATTTTAACCA
>JAEEGL012574884.1_pt1 | contig 36398 bp, 31 predicted proteins | sample 9134231 | NCBI WGS metagenome assembly JAEEGL01 (sample SAMN16246548, study PRJNA631951) | gut metagenome | biome: gut microbiome; feature: rumen; material: fiber-attached | host: Bos | place: Iran: Karaj | collected 2018-10 | reverse complement strand
GCGCTACGACGAGGCCTTTGAATGTTACATGAAGGCCTGGCTTGCGGGCAGTTCACAGGGGCGCATCGGTGCCGAGAACGTGGGCCACGTGTATTCTAACATGGGCGACACCGAAAAGGCCGAAAGCCTGTACAAGCGCATCCGGGAAAAGAAGTAGGAGCAAATATGGCAAAGAAGAAAAAAGTTTTTAAAACGGCTGCCCTTGCGCAGTCCAACCGCAGCAGGGAACAGCGCCTGCGTGAAAACCTTGTGCAGGTGGTGAACGGCCAGAGCCGCTTGCTGAACCGTCCTGAGGACCTGTACGAGATGCTAGCGGATGGTCTCGACGATATCGAGACCTTCAAGGACCCTCGTGAACAGCTGGAACTTTTGGCTTGGACCTTGCGGTCGGACTTTATCGCCTTCAAGGCTGACACCGACGAGGAGAAGGAAGGCTGGGATGCCCTCTTCTACGATGCGGGAACCTTCTTTGTGGAGCTTGCTTCCCAGTATACCGACAAGGATTACGTGGCGGACCTGGTCCATGACCTTGCGCTAAGGCATGTGGGCGGCGAGGGTCGCTCGGTAGTTTTCCTGAGTGTAGAAGAGTTCTTGCCCAAGGAGCGGGCTCAGGCTCTGCTGGCAGAACTTTTGGATGCGGTGACCGAGGTGGACCAGGGAAACCGTGAGGACATTCTGGATGCCATCTGCGATATGGCGGATTCCATTAAGGATGCGGCTATGTTTGCCAAGGCCGCCTTGCTGAAGGATCCTGACAAGAGCAATGCCACACTTATCGACATTGCTAATGCCCAATTTATGGCAGGGAACTTAGAATTGGCCAAGCAGTGGCTTGGGGATGTGAACAACCCCGGCGCCGAAGATGAGGAAGCTTATTTGGATTTGCAGGCGGCCATTGCCGATAGGGAAGGCCGTAAGTCCGACTGTATCAAGATGGCACATACCCTGTATGAGAAGTTCCCGAAGGTGGTGAATCTGGGGCGGCTCTGCGCGTTTGTCTCTGCGAATGAAGCTACCAGCCTGTTACAGGATTACGCCCGTTTCCGCAGCGGGAACGGCCTAGAGATAGAATTTATGCAGCTGTTGGTAAGCCTGAAAGCCTATGGCGTGCTGGAAGAATACCTGGACATGTTCGAGAAGGAACTCACTGTGCAGGACGCCCAGGACTTGAATGAGATTTCTGACTCTCTGGAGAAGGACGGCCAGAAGGCCCTGGCCCAGCGGATCCGCGACTGGACCGTGGAAGAGCCCGAAGAGGCCGAAGCCTTCGATAATTCAGAAAAGTAAAAGTTGTTTGCTTTTACCTGATGGCGAAGGGAACGCTTTTCGCGTTCTTTTCGCTGGCGATGCGAGCAACGTAGTACCCCTGCGGTAGTGTTTCGAGAGAAATCCGCTTGTTTCCAAGGACTTGTTCCTGCATCGATTTCACCTTATTGCCATGTATATCGAAAATCTGGATATGGATTACGGATTCCCGTGATACATTGACCAGAAGGGCGTTTCTCACGAACTGGACGCTGGTGACCACTGTTCCGCTGAACATTAGTGATTCTGAATTTTCCTTGCTCGAAGAGCTGCTGCTTAGGGTAGAACTGCTAGTTTGAATGGAACTGTTGCTTTGAATGGAATCACTGCTTTGGTCAGAACCGCTACCTTGAATTGAACTACTGCTTTGAATTGAGCTGCTGCTTTCAGCTGTATTTGCTGCAGAACTAGAAGAAACTACGGGCACTGTGCCTGATGACGAAGATGCGGTGCTGAATTTTTCATCGATATCCACACCCCTTTCCTGGACAAAATTGGAAATGAGCCTGATGTAGTAGGTTTGGTACCCGAGGCTTGGTTCCGTGAGTTCCCAGGAATCGATGGGCCAGCCGTTGTTGATATTGCTGTACATTTTTTCGGGAGGCTCTCCCACGGGAATAGATACGGCATAGCAAAGTGCATTGTTGCTAGCGCTCCCGCACCCTTTTGCAGAATTATCGGCATCGTATTGTTTGCAGCAATCCGCCCAAGTGTAGCGGGAGTTTGCACCACCTGTCACGTAGCCCGGAGCGGGGTTTTCGCCGAACCATCCGTGATAGAATAGGGTCGCACTCTTGCTTGCACCATAGCTTCCCATGTTGGATAGGTATACCATACCGAAGGGGTTGACTCCATGCAGGTAATGCAGGTATTCTTCGGCGGCATCACTGTTTCCCATTTTTTCGAAAAGCAGACCGCTGGAAGCTTTCGCGGAGTTAGAACCCCAGTTGTAATCCCGAATGTAGGCTCGGTAACCGTCGTTTTCAAGACCTACTGCAATGTATTTTCCCTTTGGAAATTCCGAGACAAAGCGTTCCTGGATAAGGCTTTTTGTTTCGGCATTGGCATCTTTGTAGCCTAGGTAAAGAATGTAGAGCAGACAGTGGTTTATACGGTACTGGTCCAGAGCCCAACTTCCGTACTGCCGCATCAGAGGAAGGCTATCTGGAGAGGTCTCGAAGCGCTTGAGGTAGTTGGCATCGCCCGTCAGTTCATACATGGCAAAGTCTGCGGCCACCTTTACTACAAAGCGGGCTCCTGTCGTATAGTTGGCATCAATCTCTTGCTGGCCTGCGGCTAAGTCCTTGGTGCCGTATTCGGCTTTGTTGTTGTAGAACATGGAATCTGGGTGAGCTTCGGCCCATTCAAATGCCCGTTGGGCTGCATCCCTCAATGTCGCTGCGTAGGAGGTGTTTCCGCGCTTGTCGGCAACAATGGAGCCGATAGCGAAGGCCTTTGTTGCGGAATAGGCAGACATAGCGTTGGGCGCTCCGTAGTAGCTACGTCCTTGTGCTGCCGAAGGTGGAGAGGCATGGTCCTCATCGACGACGGAGAGGACGGAACCGTCTGCGTTCTGCATGCGGAGCAGGTGGTCCATACCCCACTTGACCTCATCCAATATGTCGGGGATGCCGTTTCCGGATTCGGGAATGTTGTAGTCATCGGTAAAGGCCTTCGGATTGTCCATATAGGCTCGCAAGAGCATCTCGATGTAGTTGCCGTTCCATATAGTATACTTGTTGAGGTCTCCGGCATCGAACCAGCCACCGCTTACATCGCGCTCGGTGGATGCGTTTGTACTGTCCGTAAACAGGCGGGCCCATTTATCTTGTTCGTGATTTATGGCGTCGGCCCAATCCTCGCCGGCGTATTTGGCCTCCTTGGCCATACCGACTCGCTGGTAGAACATCATACGCATGGCTGCTTTCAGGATATCGTTGTAAACGTCATCCTTGATATGAAAATAGAAGGACTGTTTCAGGTTGTCGGACTTGTCCCGCACATAGTAGGTACCGGGAGTTGTGACTGTAGAAAAATCAAACCACCAGATCTTATCGCCGGAGGCTGTGTCTATGGCTCCCTCCTGGAAGGCGACCGGCGTTCCGGAAAACACCACCTCCAACGTGGCGGAATCCACCACTTCCATAGTTGTTCCGGGAGTGTAGGAAAGGGATGCATCGTACCCCCTTTCCGGAGACCTGAGTACGGCGATTTTTTTTGCGGAAGGACGGTAGCCGAATTGATCGACGGTAATGAATACGTCCTGGGCGACGGCGAAGGATGTGAAAAGTATGGCTTGAGAAAGAAAAAAGCCCTTGACGGCCCGGAAAAAAGTAACACCCATAAACACCTCCATAAGGAATATAAACAAAAAAATCCCGTTTAGCTTGTTATAAACGGGGAAAAACTTCCGTTTTCATTAAAGGAATGTTATTTTTAGAGGGAATACTTATTCTTGTTTGAGGTTTCAAATGAAATCCGATGTTTGCAAGCTCCAGACTAAGGCTACTGACTTAAAGGCTGTGCTGAAGGAAACGGCCAAGTCTGCCGCCTACAGGGATTTGGATAAGAAGGATGCTGGACGTCTTCGGCTGTTGGCCGAGGAACTGATAGAAATGCTTCCGGCACTTCTCCAGTTTTCGGAGGGCGAATTCTGGGTAGAGAGCGAAGGCAAGAATTTTGAATTGCATGTATCCCTGCAGCCCAATCAGACCCTGACTGCGGAACGACGCGAAAAATTGTTGGATGTCTCTACATCTAAGACAAACGCTGCGGCAGTGGGAATCATGGCGAAAATCCGCTTGGCGGCCGAATTCTTTCTGATGGATTACGAAAAGAATTCTGGCATGTCCGAATCCGTTTATATTCCTGGAACGCCATCGGTTATTAGCATGGCCGACCCCCTGTGGACCCTCAGTGCCTACCGTGAAGGGGCGAAGAAAGCCCAGGGTGAAACTTGGGATGAACTGGAAAAATCCATCGTGGCAAATCTTGCTGATGACGTGACGGTCGCCCTGCAGGGGAAGCGGGTGGATATTGTAGTGAAGAAGGCGTTTTAGGTCCAAGGAAACGATTTGTCTATGGCTGGTGAAATTCATTCTCAAATTAGCGACATCATTGTCAAGGATATGATGGAGGGTGTGATTGCCGTCAATTGCGAAGGTATTATCAGCTATGTGAATAACGCTACGGCGTCAATTCTCGGAAAAAAGCGGGAACAGTTAGAGGGTATCCCCGTTGTGGAGGCCTTCTTTGGTTCTGAAATAAACGATGAATTCAACCAGACCATCATGGATGCCATCTACGACAAGGATGGCGCTGTACACGAAAAGCTTGTTCCCTATTATGCTTGCGGAAAAGTTATCCAGCTGCATATGATAGCCTCTGTTTTACGTGAAAACGAAAAAAAGGTGGGTGTCATTGTGGTCGTGGGTGACGTGACGGAACTTGTGGAACAGAGAATCCGTGCGGCTGAGCAGGCCCAGCGCCTGTTGGATTCCGTGGTACGGACCCTTTCTCAGGCTATCGACGAGCGGTCCTCCTACACGGCGCATCATACCCGCAATATGGTCCAGATAGCCGAAGCCTTTCTGGATTGGCTGGACAAGACGGACAATCCATGGAAATTTAGCGAGTCTCGCCGCCGCAGCTTCTTGATGAGTGTCTGGCTTCACGATGTAGGTAAGCTTGCCGTCCCTCTGGAAATTATGGACAAGGAAAGCAAGCTGGGAGCGCAGTTGAGGGTTATTGAAGAGCGCTTTGTCATGGTTTCGCTGCTCGATGAAATAGCTATGTACCGGGGCAAGATTACAGAAGAACAGAGAGTAGCCCGTAAGCAGGAACGCGATGCCGCTTTGGATGAGATTCGCCGAATCAACCGGGCAGAGTTCGTTCCCGATGAAAAAATGGAGCTTCTGAAAAAGATCATATCGGAAAAGTACATTGATGAAAATGGTAAAGAACGTCCCCTTCTGCTAGATGAGGAGATTGAAAACCTGTCTATCCGCAAGGGAACACTGAATGATAGGGAGCGTTCGGTTATTCAGAGCCATGCTGTGGTAACCGGAAGGATTCTGGACCAGATTCAGTTCCCCGATGAGTACTGCCATGTGCCTATATGGGCTTCAGAACATCACGAACTTCTGAGTGGTCGTGGCTATCCGTACCATTTGGAAGGTGACCAGATTCCAAAGGAAGTGCGCCTATTGACCATTCTGGACATTTTCGAGGCCCTGACGGCGAAGGATCGCCCCTACAAGAAGCCGATGCCCGTAGAACGCGCCCTCTCCATTCTGGAAAGTATGGTGTCAAGCGGGGACCTTGATGGTGAAATTCTGGGCCTGTTTAAAGAAAGCAGGGCCTGGGAAAAGATTACCCTGGAATAGGTCTAGATAACACTTTCCGTGACCCGTTTCCATTGTCCAGGTTGTAAATCTCCAAGGGGGATATTCCCGATTTTTATGCGGATGAGCCGGAGGGTGGGGAATCCGATGGCGGCAGTCATGTGCCGTACCTGGCGGTTTTTGCCTTCGATAAGAGTCAGTTGCACCCAGCTTGTGGGAATGTTTGCCCGGAATCGTACTGGCGGATTGCGTGGCCAGAGCCAGTCTGGTTCTTTTGCGATTTCGGCTTTGCAGGGCTTGGTCCGGTACCCTTTGATTTTCACCCCGGTTGAGAGCTTATGGATAGCCTCTTCGGTGATTTTCCCTTCTACCTGGGCGAGGTAGGTTCGGGGGTGTTCGAATTTTGGATCCAGAAGTTTTTTGATGAGCTTGCCGTTGTCGGTCAGAAGCAAAGCCCCTTCGCTGTCGTGATCCAACCGGCCTGCTGCATATACGTCTGGCGGGAACCCGAATGTATCCAGAGCGGTATGGCCGGCTTCGGGTGTGAATTGGCTTAGCACTCCATAGGGTTTATTGAAAAGGATGACGGTGGACATACCATAAATGTAGCTTTATGATGTTTTTTTAGTCCTAAAAAATTTATTTTTCTAGAGAATGAACATCTGAAATGTCATTCCCGCCTTGAGCGTGCATGACAATGTGGTGTTTTGAATGTTGAAATGCTCATGATTGACTTTACCGGACTTCTAGATTACGCCTTTGAACAGCGTCTGTATGATTCCGCCTATCATGGGCTGGAACATTGGCACCAGGTGGAGTTTAATGGATTACTATTGGCGTCTAAGACGGGCGCCGACATTACGGTAGTCCGGCTGTTTTCGCTTTTTCATGACTGTAGGCGAATGGATGACGCTTACGATGCAGAACATGGCCCCAGAGCGGTGGAGTTTATAGATAGGTGCTTGGCGGAAAAGCGCTTTGAATTAGATGAAGAACGGCTAGAAAAACTCCGTAAGGCCTGCCGCCTTCATACGACGGAAAGGCAAACTGGCGATATCACGATAGATACATGCTTTGATGCCGATCGTCTGGACTTGGGTCGTGTCGGCATTTACCCTATGGAAGAAAAGATGGCGACCGAGGCCGGCCGAAAAATCGCCCGCAAGCTGGCGCAGGCGGGAGTGTCTGTTTACCAACAACGCGAGTGGATCCGTAATTTTAGGTTTTAGAAATTTTACTGCAGATGGGGCAGTCGCTAATTTTGTGGCCCCTGGCCTTGCAGTAGGTCCGTCCGTAGTAAATAATCTGCAGGTGGCGCTTTTCCCATTCACATTCGGGAAAGATTTTTTTCAGGTCCTTTTCAGTCTGTTCAACGCTAGAACCGTCGCTTAGTCCCCAGCGTTCCGCCAGGCGGTGGATGTGAGTATCTACCGGGAAAGCCGGAATCTTGTAGGCGTGGCTCATGATGACGCTTGCGGTCTTGTGGCCTACGCCGGGCAGGGCTTCCAGTTCCTCGAAAGTGCAGGGAACCTTTCCCTTGTACTTTTCTACCAGGGTCTTGGACAGATTGAAGATGTTCACGCTCTTGGTGTTGAAGAAACCGCAGGGCTTGATGATTTCGGCGATTCGCTTTACTCCCAGCTTGATCATAGCGGCAGGGGAGGAGGCTTCCTTGAAGAGGACTTTGGTCACCTGGTTTACCCGCACGTCTGTGCATTGGGCGCTCAGCACCACCGCTACAAGGAGTGTGTAGGGGTTCTTGAAATCCAGTGGTATGGGCGGGTTTGGAAACAACTCGTCCAGTTTATCACCGATGAATTTGATTTTTTCAGGCCTTACCCTAGCCACTATTTACAGTCCCTTGTAAAGTCCTGCTGCATGTTGAAACTGGGCGTCTCGTCATCGGGGTGGCCCACTTCTACGGCAGGGACCCCTGCGTAGGTGGTGTGGGGCGGCACATCGCTCAATACAACTGCACCGGCTCCAATCTTTGCGCAGTCACCGATGTGGATGTTGCCGAGAAGTTGGGCATGGGCACCCAGCATTACGCCGTTCCCGATTTTCGGATGACGGTCTCCAACCTCGTTGCCGGTTCCGCCCAGGGTTACGCCGTGCAAGAAGCTGACATTGTTCCCGACAACGGCTGTTTCGCCGATGACAATGTTGGTGGCATGGTCCACGAGAAGTCCGTGACCGATTTTTGCAGCCGGATGGAAATCCATACCGAACTTGCGGCTGATGATGTTCTGGAGCATTTTTGCCGGGAAACGCCTGTTTTCTTCCCATAGTACATGGGCTACACGGTAGGCTTGTAATCCCTGGAATCCCTTGAAAAGCAGTAAAGGCTCCAAGTAACCGGTACAAGCGGGGTCACGTAATACGGTGGCGCGTAAATCGTGGATGGCATCATCCAGAAGCTCAGGATGCTTGACATAAAGTTCGCTGAAAATCTTTTCCAGTTCTGTTCTATCAATGACTTCGCCGGCCAGCTGGCATGCAAGCGTTACGGCCAGCATATCCGCAAAGTCCTTGCGGTTCAAAACCTGTTCTTCTAGCATCAGGCGGGAAAGGGGCTCTTGCTTTACAAGCTCCTGAGCATCTTTCCGCAGTTCCTTTTCAATTTCTTCAATAGTCATTGCGTCCCAAATCTAGAAATTAAAGGCTAGTAGATGATCATAAAATCCTTGGTTTTCCCACTGGAACCTGCCCTATAGCGGTAGACCCCAGGAACCATCTTTGATTTTATAAAACCTTCATCTAGACAAAGTGTTTCTCCGTCGTATTTTTCGCGGAAAATCAGATCCCCTCTGCGGTTACGGACTTCAATGAATTTCTTGTCCAGAGGGAGTGGGGCAAAGCAAAGGTTCCCGTAGCGCCAAGGGGTGGGGTAAGCCCGCAGGGGTTTTGATTCGGGTTTCCCTGGCAGAGGAGCAGGGTTTTCGTAACGGCTGAATATCCAAAGGAGGGAATCGGCGGCAAAACTTTCAGTACGTAGGGAGTCCAGAGAGCTAATGCTGGTGACTTTCCGCAGATGGGCGTGACCGTCTTTGAACAGGAGCACGGAAGCTTTTCCTGCATAGTTTTCAAGATTCGGAAAACCGCCTTGGTAAAAGTTATAGGCGAATATGGTGGAGTCAGGCCTAAAACCCTCCAAGGCGAAATCGTAGGGAACGTCTTTCCAGAGGGGTTGATCAGTGGAATACCATGCGCTGGAATCCACCATCTTGCTGGTGTGCCCGGAATAGGAAAGCCTTTCTGCAAAGTCCTGGAGAACATCCTGCGGATTTTTTTTGCGGGCTTCGAGAACCTGGGAGAGCTGAGTCCGGAATGATCCCTCGGGGTTCTTACCGAATGCTTCCCAGAGGGACTTGTCAAAAAGTGGATCTATGCGGTTGTGTAGATACAAGAAGAATAGTGAAGCTCCGTAGGGGAATGCGGTTTCATCTAGGGGAGATCCCATTCGCTGTAAGAAATCGGGAATGTAGCGGAAGTAGTCGTTTACCTCGGGGGCGCCGATATCTTCCATGCCTGTAGCGGAGGCTTCGAACCAGAAATTCAGATGTTCGTATGGGTTCAGATATCGAATCTGGATGGCGTGGTAAAGTTCATGGAAAACGGTGACGCGGATGGCCTTGTCCCATTTCTCGACATAGGAATATTTTCCGTAGGTGTTGGTAATTTCCTTGGTGGATTTCCAGTAGGTACATTTTTTTTCGCCGATGTTCAACGTTTCGTATTCCGGGTCATCGGTGTCAACGACCTTGAAATCGTTATCTATCATCATTTCCGATACTTGCCAGTTGTTCCGCCCACCGAAATTTGTGACGGCAAAGCATTCCTCGCAAATACCCGAACTTCCATGGACGACTCTTGGATTCCGCACAAGGTTTATTTCCAGAACTTCTACTCCGTAAAGGCCTGATTTGACGGGTTTCAGATAATGGACAGTGGTGTCCCTACCCAGAGGCTCTCGCATCTTGTTTTTGGTCACGTGCAGGTCCCAGGCCTTTTCAAGGTTGACCGAAAGACTGTCCACAAATTTTTCCGTAGTGGCATGGGGGCCTTTCAATACGTAAAAAATCTGGAAATGGGAAGTTGTCCTGGAATAGACGGAATCGTAGTAATCTTCGGTTTCGCAGGAGCTATGCCTATCGGTCGCCGAAGAAATAATTTTCCCTTTGTTTTGAATCCAGCTTTGGACCGCCTGCATGGTTCCGCAGGTGCGGGCATTTGCGGCGCAAACGAAGGCTCCCACCAAAATTACCCATACCAAGAGAAAAAAGTGCAACGCCCTAGACATATATGCTCCTACAGGATCCCCTGCAATTTTTGCAGGGCCTTTTCTCTGACAGACTTGTCGAAGGAGATGGGCTTTTGGTGGTGGGGTTTGATTCGGGCATCCACAATCAGCGGGGCGTCGGTAGCCCAGTGTTTTTGCTCCACCCGTTCGTTCAGGCCGTACAAGTCACGGGCCGGGTCTGAACGTGTAAAGGTCAGCCACAAGAAATCGCGAAGGTTGGTCTGCGGGCATTCTGCGCCCAGGGTAGACGTGTCATCTACGATGCTTATCCAGGGATAATTGCCACGGAAACTCCAATCCGCGAGGCTTTTCTTTAACGAATCTATTTCGGCTTCAAAGCCTGCATTGTCGCCCATCCATTTCAGGGCCAAGACTCCGGGCATCACGATCTTTGCATCGGCAAAGGTGGCGGGCAGGTGTAGGCTCTGCAGGTCGGCGCTTTCATTTCGCAGGTCACGAATTTTGGGGCCTGCGGTGGCGATGACCAATTTAGAACCGTGATTTAGCGAGTCGCCAGTATAGTCCAGCGTGTCTGTGGTGGTGGATGTCTGGAAATGCAAGTCCCTATCTAGGTGGACCCGCGTAAGCATATGGTCAAAGAACTCGGGAACCTTGTTCACGTCCAGCTCGGGATTGTCCTCTTTGGCGGCAATCATCAGGTACTTGGTAAGACTCACCTGATTAAATCCTAGTAGCGCGTTTGCCGTCTTCAGAAGTTCCATAGGCTCCTGCTCTTCGGGCTTGACATAGGGCCTAAAGCTTTCCGAACCCAGCGCCAGGCAAAGCGGGTGCACTCCCGCCTCATCCACGGCATGGACCGCGTGAACTCCCGGTAACGATGCGGGCACCATGGGCCGCGTAATCCTGTGGATGAACTCCCCAAACAAGGAGTCTTCTTGCGGAGGGCGGCCCACTACGGTAAAGGGGTAGATGGCGTTCTTCTTGCAAAGGACTTTTTTCACCTTCAGGTAGGGGAACATGTGCTTTCCGGAATAATAGCCTACGTGGTCCGCGAAGGGGCCCTCCGGCTTTAAGTCCGGTGCCACCTCTCCCAGAATGCAGAAATCTGCATCGCTAGAAACCAGGTAACCTTCGTGGATAAAGTAGCGGAACCGGCGTCCGCCAAGCATTCCTGCAAAAAGCAGTTCCGACAGGTTCTCGGGCATGGGCATAATGGCGGCAAGGGCATGTGCCGGTGGCCCTCCTAAGAATACGCTTACCTTCAGAGGGCGGCCTTCTTCAAGGGCTTTCTGGTGGTGCTTTGCAATGTCGCGCTTGATTTGGTAATGGAGCCCGCATTCATCTTGGGCGTACTCGTTCCCGGAAATCTGGATGCGGTACATTCCCAGATTTGTGGTCAAGATGCCCGCCTTCTTGCCTGGGCGGCTTGCCACCTGGGGCAGTGTAAGGAAGGCTCCTCCGTCATCGGGGGCGCACTTGACCTGGGGCAGGTCTTGTAGGGTGCATTCCTCGAAGTCGGCGATGCTCCCGCTTTGGAGGGGCAGGCTGTGCAGTCCAGCCTTGACCGCCAGCACCAGGTTCCCGAGATGCGGATGCTTGAAAAATCCTACGGGATTTGACTTGAACAGCACGGCAGCCCTAGTACTTTCTAGAGTGTCGCGGAACAGGAAATCCATCCGTTCCCGTGTGCCGTAAAGGTTCGCTACTGCGGGAAACTTGCTCCCCTTTACCTTCTCGAATAGCAGTGCAGGGCCGCCCTTTTCAAAGGCAATTCGGGCCATCTCTGCCATTTCCAGGTTCGGATCCACCTCGCTGTGGATACGCTTCAACAGACCCGCTTTTTCCAAATCAAGCAGGGCTTGTTCTAGACTCACGTACATGGAATTCCCCAGGTTGTAGATACCCCTAGCCTGCGGTGGCGCTCTGGTCCAGGGCCTCGATGGACTGGGTTTTCTTCTGGGCCTCGTAGGCGAGCATCACGTCTCGCGTATCCTTGCGGGAATAAATGCCGTAGACAATATTGGCCTTGTCGATGATCTCGGCGAAGGTCTCTTCGGGAATGTCGGTGAACCCCTGGAATCGCATTTCATCGTAGCAGGCGGTCATGTTCCCTTCATCTACAAAGCTGTGCTTGGCAGTGAACCCGCGGAACGGGCCTTCGCTGAGCCGTACAGTAATGCTGTTGTCCTTGATGGAACTGACAATGCCGGTCCATTTCAGGGTCTTGAACCCCCATTGCAGGTTGTAGCGGACTGTGGCGCCTGGAACCAGTTCTTTGGGGAAGGTATAGTGTAACTGGGGGTTCGGTCCGATCTGTAAATTCATCGGGGCGTATTGCAGCGTCTCCATAACGTTCTTCAAGGAGAACTCTTGCCACGATGTTTGACTCAGTTGGACCATACGTAAAAAATGTAGTAAAAAGGTGTTGTACCTAGAATTCGAAGTCTACTGCACGGCGTTCCGTGACCACCTTTTTCACGAAGGCCACGATAGCCTGGTGTTCCGGATGTCCCTGGTAAAAATCCAGCGCTTCCTTGGTGCGGAAAGTGGTGTCCAGGGCGATGTCGTACTCCACGTCGCCATTCCCGAGTTCGGCCTTGCCGAAGTTCAGCCCGGATTCGATGCTCACTAGGCCTGGAATTTTACCTTCCAGGGCGTGGAAGGCGTCCACCATCTTTTGGCCGTTCTCCTTGGCGGTAGCACCTTCGGCCTCGGCCTTCAGTTTCCAGAATACGATGTGTCTGATCATGAATTCCTCTTTTCTTGATAAAGTTTGTGGTAAAGGGAAAGCTGCCTCTCGAAGCAGTCGTTCCAGCTGAATTTTTCGGCGTAGGCCCGGGCGTTTTGCTTCATAACCTGCATGTCGGAGCGGTAGAGTTCCACGATGGCGTCGGCCAGGGCGTGGGGCGTGCGCTCCCTCAGGATGGTGCCCGCTTTTGATTCCGTTACATGTTCAAAGGCAGCCCCTGTTTTGGCCCCTATTTGAGCGTTCCCGCTGGCCATGCTCTCCAGAATAGAAAGCCCGAAGGTCTCCCAGCCCGAAAGAGCGAGCCCCATGTCTACACTGGCGTAATGCCGGGCCATCTCATCGATGGACTTGATAAAGCCTACATAGCGGATATGCTGGTACTTTTGAACGGCCTCTTTGACTTGAGGCAAATAAGGCCCTGTTCCCGCCAGTATAATTTCAGGCTCAATGCCTAGCCGCTCTGTCAGCTCATCGTAAGCGCTGAGCAAAAGCTCGATACCCTTCTCCTCGCAAAAACGGTGGGGAAAGAAGATGGTAAGTCGGTCGGGATTTCCGCCCTTGAAGTCGGCCACCAGGGCTTCGTCACGCTTGGTAGGCGCAAACATCTGGATGTCGCAACCCAGCGGAATCCAGTGACTATGGGGGAGGCGGCGCCTTTCCAGGCGTTCCATGACTTCTTTACAGGACACCTGGATACCGTCGAACTTCTTGAATTCTTGACGGGCGTACCAGAAGGCAATTCTTTCGGCAAGCTTCCCGAACAAACTGCCTAGTTTGTTTGCAACAGGCCTGCCCACGTAAGTGACGGGGAAATCAGCATGCCAAAAGCTGAGAAGAATGGCTTCGGGACAAATTCTCTTGGCCGCTTTGCGCACTACTGTTGGCAGAATGTAGGGAGAACCCACTTCGATTACCTGGGGTATGTACTTTTTCAGTATGGGGCGAATCTGTTTCTGCTTCCAGATAAAGCGGTATTCCCAGTTGCCAGGAAACCGGTAAGCCTCGACATGCTCGATAATCAGGCCTGATCCCCGTTTTTCGGTAAAGGTTCTGCTGTCTGGCATCACGAAAACGCTCAGGACATCTTGACGGCCTTCATAAAAGGCCATCTTCTGCAGGTGGTAACGCCTAACACCCCCTCCGGAAGGGCTCCAGAAGTTGTTAAAATCAACGATGGTAAATGGCGCTTGTGGCATGAGGGCCAGGTCTACTCGGCTTCCTGCATCTTGTTGGATAGGGGGTCAATGTAGATGGGGCAGTTGTACTTATGGCTTACGCCCAGTCGGTTGGAATTGACGGAAAGGGTAAGCGTCTTGTGCTGGGAGTCCAGCCAGTAGATGGCATCGGAGTCACGCAGGTAAGGCCTCGGCCCTTCAAATCCTTCTTCGGTAGGAATCAGCTCTCCACCAAGGAATAGCGGAATGTCCAGACTCTTGTACAGGTCCAGCATCACGAAGGACCTGCGTTCGTGAATGTCATCCAGTTCAAGTCGGCCGTCTATTTTCAAGTGGTCCAGACCGTCAATCATCACGATCAAATCTGAATTCTGTTTCCGCTCCTCTTTCAAGATACTCATCATCTCGTTATTGTCGAAGGTGGGGTAGTCTTCCCAGATTTCGAGGCGGTTGGTGCGGACTAGGTTCATGAGCTTTTTGGTGGCTTCGAGAATCTTGCCGTTAATCTGGTCATCTTCATTTTGCTTTCTAACCGTGAGGATGGACTCGCCGGTTTCCATGGCCACCATACGGTCGAAAATCTGCCGACGGGGTGTCTCCAGGGCGATGTAGATGATCTTCAAAATGGGGTTGCTGTCTATAAGGTCTAGGGCCAGGCTGGACAATAGTGAGGTCTTGAGTCCGAAAGGCTTAGAAGAAACGAAGAAACACCCGGACTGGATGCCGTCAATCTCCTTGGTGAGTTTCGGGAAATTGTTTAGAGTGTAACCCACGCTGGTATCAGGAGGGCAGCCCATGGCGGCGTCGTAGTTTTCCTTGATGTCCTGGAGCAGCATGGAACGGCGGTGGGTATGCACCGTATCTTCTTCGGTCTTGTCGATAAGGTCGATAAGATAATCAGCACCCTTATCGCGGACCAGTATGTCAACCGTCTCATCCTTGGACAGCACGATGGACTTGAATCTCATATCCAGTTCCTCGGCCATCTTCAGGTAGCCCTGGATACGATATTCCTGCTCACGGCGGTTGTCTTCACGCCGGAGTATCACTGTCGCTGAATCTGCACCGCAGGCCTTGAGCTTGTAAAGGTGGCTCAGGGACAGGTCCTGGTACATGGTGGAAACTACACCCGGGATACCTGCCAGATCCGCAGTTAAGGCGTCAAAGAAGCCTTCCACGATGATGGGGCTGGTGTTTTCGGGCTGGATGTTAAAAGGAATGTCGCTGGGGCCAGAGGCGAAGGATACGTACGGGTGAGGCTTGCCGTCATCTTCCATAAGGCGCCCATAGACGGAGTGTATTAGCCCCTTGGAGTTGCGGGCAGGAATGGTTATTCGCGGCTCGTGGTAGGCCTCCAGGTTATCCAGGTAGAAACTTACATGGTGACGTTCCAATCCCGAAAGCATACAGTAGCTAAAGAAGGGTTCCGGGTCGCCGCTATAGTAGCCTAGTCCGTAGAGCTGGGCCTGACCGATGCTCCAGCCTCTGGATTGCAGGAATTCTTCGGAAGAAGGACTCTTGCAGGCGGCCCAGTGGCAGTATCGGACAAAGCATTCCAGAACTTTTGACTTTTCGCCACCGACTTCCTTTAGCCATAGGCGGTCATCTTGCTTGGAATCCTGTTCCTGTTCCAGTCCCCCTAGAAATTCAAGGGCTTCGGCTCTTGCGGCGGGTTCTTCCATGCCGTTGAAACGGCTCCGCATGACAAACTCGACCAGGTCGCCTTCGCTACCGCACTGGAGGCAACGGTACCGCCAGTAACCCAGGGCGTCATAAAAGAACAGGGAAGTCTCTTCGGGAGCGTGGAACGGACAGCTGGCAATAAGGTTTCTGCCCCATCGACTTAAAGGAATTCCCAACTGGCGGGGGTGTGTTTTTACATGAGCAAAACTTGTATTATCCTGGTCGATAAGCATAGGGAGCCTCCATATAGGAATCTAATAAAAAATACCTTGAATGGAACACTTTTTTGGACATTTTATCTACTTTTTGGCTATGGTTATTCTCGGCATCGACCCGGGCTCTATTACGACGGGATATGCCTTTCTGGAAAAGACGGAAAGGTCTTTTCGGGTGTTGGAATATGGGACTCTCCATGCTCCCGCTACCAGGAATTTAGAAGACCGCCTGGTACATATTGTCAGTCATCTAGAAACGCTGTTGGACAATTACCGTCCCGAAGCCCTGGCCATGGAAGGGGTGTTCTTTGCAAAGAATGCCAAAAGCGCCCTGGTGCTCGGGCATATTCGCGGGGCAGTGCTTGTGGCTTGCCGCAAGCGAGGCATGACCTTTAACGAGTACCCGCCCAAGGTGGTCAAGCAGTCCGTTACGGGAGACGGGGCGGCCTCCAAGGAACAGGTGGCCCGCATGGTCTTCGCTCAGCTGGGAATCGAGGGCAGTGACCTCCCTCTGGATGCGTCTGATGCCCTGGCTATCGCCTGGACTCACGGAAATCCGTCGCCCCTGACGGAGACCCTCAAGAAACGGGTGCCTACCCGTAAGAAGAAAGCCTCTGTTCAACAGTGGAAGGACCTGATAAAGAAGATGGGGGTAGAGGTTTAATGGAACGTACTGCTGAAGATTTGCTGCCTTATGGGCTTGGAAAGCCGAACCTCGTAGAAGCGGCGCCGGGCTATTTTGTGGATGCCGAAATTCTGCCTTTTTTGAACAAACTAAAGAATGAAGTTGCAGAGGAAGGCTTTGAGCTCCGCATAGAATCGGCTTACCGCCCCTTTGAACGGCAACTTTCCATCTGGAACCGCAAGGCTCGCGGGGAGTTGCCTCTGCTTTCGGCAGAAGGCGTGCCGATGGAGCGCCCCCAGGATGAAGAAGAACTGATGTACGCCATTCTTACCTGGTCGGCATTACCGGGGGCGAGCCGCCATCATTTGGGTACGGACATTGACGTTGTGGATGGTAGGGCCTGTCCCGAAGGTTACGAAGTGCAACTCACGCCGGAAGAGTGCTCTGGAATGTTTGCTCGGTTCCACAAGTTTTTAGATGAGCGGTTTGCGGCCGGCAACGCCTTTGGTTTTGACCGCGTATTCGTTCCCGGCCGCGGAAAGATTCGGCCCGAAGGTTGGCATATTGCGCATCTGCCCACCTCCCGAAAACGTCTGGAACATTTCTCGCTGGATACCTTGCGGAAAATCTACGAAGGCTCGGATATGGCCTGCAAGAAGGTGGTCCTTGCGCGCCTCTCACAACTTGCTGAGGAGTACATCTATCCATATTTTATCTGATGTGGAATGTGGAGTGAGTAATGCTATGCTTTCTGGAACCTTACATCTAAAATCCACCGCTTATGGTACTAGCGTTCTGGGCTCGCCGCTCCTTTATTTCCCTTGCAAGAGCCAGTGTGACCTTCTTGTTATGGCAGGAATCCACGGTGAGGAACCAGAGACTACGTTTCTCTTGAGTCGCGCATTGCGGGTATTTGACGGTAATCTTGAATCAACGGCTTTCGTTCTATGTGCCAATCCCGACGGAGTGACCCTTGGTACAAGGGGTAACGCAAATGGTGTAGACCTGAACCGCAATTTCCCGACGGAAAACTGGAACGCCGCCCCGGTACGGTCCCGCTCTATTCTGGAAGCGGAACGGGATATGGAACTTTCGACGGGCTCTGCTCCCGCCAGTGAACCCGAGGTCAACGCTATAATAGGGTTAATAGAACAAATCCGCCCTCGGGCGGTAGTCTCGCTTCACAGTCCTATTGGCTGTATCGATGCCCCCGAAGAAACGGAACTTGTTAAGTCTCTCCAGGCGGTATTCAATGTTCCATACGTTAAGGACATCGGATACAAAACACCAGGCAGCTTTGGTACCTGGTGCAAAGAACGTAATCTGGAATGTGTTACGGTGGAACTTCCGAGGCTTGCTCCCGAGCTTTTGTACGAGCGTTACGGGAAAGGCCTGGTCGAGTTTCTAAAACTCAAGTCCCTTTCGAAGCCTTAGCCTCTTCGATGATCTTGCTACGGTTGATCAGGCCCACGCTAAAGCCGATAACCAGATAGCAACCGCCAAGAACCAGCAAGTATTCCAAAACGTAGGGAACCTTTTCCGAAACGAACATGAAGCCGGCGATGTAGGTAAGGACAATCAGCACGCCCTGAAAGATGTTGAAGGCCTTGTTCTTGCGGGGCTGGAGCTTGGGCAAAAACAGCGGGCTCACCATCAGAATGCCCGTAGCGAGCATCACAAGGACGGGAATAAAGACCAATGCTGAATCCGTCAAGGAGAGCACGCCCTTGGTTTTCAGGAATATGATCAAGGTGGCGTTAATGGCGCCTGCAAAGGTAGAGGGCAGTCCAGAAAAGTGATGGTGGTAGGTGTCGGAATCGCAGGCGTTGTACTTGGCTAGGCGCATGGCGGCACAGAGTACATAGATGGAGAACGTAACTACCAGCAGGGCGGTGTTCTGCTCAAAAAATTGGGGAGCGCAGTTCTTGTAGGCAAAGAACACGCAGAAGGCGGGAGCAAGTCCGAAGGCGATAAGATCGGCGAGGCTGTCGAACTGTGCACCGAACTCGGAACTGGCGTTCACAAGGCGTGCTGCAAATCCGTCCAGCTTGTCCAGAAGCATGCTGAGCATCACGAAATAGGCCCCCATACGGAGAGTGTCCGTAGAGGTGAACGAATCAAAGGCTCCAGTAACCCAACAGATGGCAAAAACGCCCAACAAAAAATTCATGCTCGTAAAGGCGTTCGGCAAAATAAAACGAGATTTTCCCACAATTGACTCCTTTTTAATTCGAACCAAAGTTAATAAATGAGGCTGGCTAAGCTTACTTCACCGCCTTGATTTCCCATAGGGCCTTGACTCCAGCGGCTACAATCAGGTGCTGTGGGGGAGCGTAAGGATTTTCTTCGGTGGGGAAGTTGGTCCAGTGCTTGGTAGAGAACTGGTAGTACTGGGTGGGCCGGTACATTACCGGAAGCACCGGAACGGTCTCCATAAAAATCTTGTTCAATTCGCGATAAGCGAGCGCCAGTTCGTTCTCGTTGCGGATAGTGGGAATCTTGTCTAGGAGCTTGTTGGCGGCCTCGTTGCTAAAACGACCTTGGTTGGAGAAGGCGTCTTCGCCCACAGGTCTAAGACCGATTGGGCCCATGACCTGGGAAAACCTGGTCCAGGGTGTGGCAGCAGAGAGTTCTGCCGTCTGGGTCTTCATAGCGAGGTCGAAGGTCCCATGACGCAGGTCCTTGTCCCACACGCCGTAGTCCACGAAGTATTCCTCGGCGGGAATGCCGATTTCCTTGAAGGTCCCGGCGATGACCTTGATGGCGTCTTCCCAGTCGGTCCAGCCCTGGGGGCATTCCAACTTGATGGTGCGGACGGGGTTTCCGTCGGGTTCCAAAAGGGCGCCGTCGGCATTCCAGGAATAACCGGCCTCTTTCAAGATGTTGCGGGCCTTGTCCAAATCGAACTCATAGCCGTATTTTTCGGCATCTTCTTTGTTGAAGAACTTACTTTCGATGCCGAAGGGGAGGATGAAACCAGATTGCATGGCCGGCGTGTAGTTAGAAATGGCTCTGGCCTTGACCTTCTCAAAGTTGATGCTGTGAGCTAGGGCCCTGCGGAAGGCGACGTCGCTAAAGGGCTTTTCCTGGTGGGCTATCAACAGCGTGGTTATGGATCCCGGCTGGTGGTAGGGCTCGTTTCGGCTCCAGGCGCGGATACTGTCCTTGGCCTTGTCCCAAATGCGGGGAAGGAAGATAGAGGATACATCCAGGTTTCCCTTGACCATGGCGCTATTGAAATGGTTGTTTCCATTGTAAAGGGAATGGATTATGAACTTTGGCGCCGGTTTTTTCCCGTCATGTTTAGCGTTGCCCCAGTAGTTGTCGTTTCTTTCGAGGACAATCTTGTCGGGAGAGAAGGTTTTCAGGTCGTAGGGGCCCGAAACTACGGGGTTGACGTCGTTCTTGAAAGCCGTTACCTTTGAGAAATCGTATTCCTTGCCGTCCTTGGCTCCTTCGATTACTGGCTGGAACACGGACTTGGGCAAGATAGATGTCTCTGCTATGGCGTTAAGAATGATAAGGGGATTGCGGTTGTTTGGGACAAAGGCGAACGTGATATTGTTGTTCTTGTCGGCCGTGATGCTCTTTAGGTATTTCCAGTTGCCATGCCGGGGCGTGGGCAGAATGGAGTCAATAAAGAAGGTGTATATGACATCATCTACGGTAACCGGTTGGCCGTTGTTCCACTTGGCCTGTTCATCAAGGTGGACCACGATAGCGTCGTTCGTCTGCTTAAAGCTGTCGGCAAGCATGGGTTCAAGTTCACCATTCAGCTGGTTGTAGGTCACCAAGGTCTCATACATGAGCCGTACGTTCCCGTCAATGGGGAAATTGGGGTCGTAGTCCAGGGGATTGAACGTGGCCGGTGGTGCCCAGTCAAAACCACCGATATAGAGCGTTTCACTCCTCGGGTATTCCTGCTGGTCTTGGGCCACTTCGGCCTTTTCGTCGGTCTTGCAGCCGGTGAAAGACAGGAGCGCCCCCGTGAAGGCGATAACGCTAAAAACACTAAAGTGAGTCAAAATTTTCATCCTTCCAAAATCCCAAATATATATATGAAAAATGTAACGTTTTTTCTAGGGAAAAACTACCGTTTTTTCAAAAAATGGCCCCAAATGGAGCGTTTGAAGGAGAAAAAGGGGCTTTAAAGGGAAAACCCGTACAGGAGCCGTTTAGATGAGGCGCTAAAAAGGGTTTTGTTCAAGATGAAGGGGGTTCCTGCCCCTCCGGGAGTGCTGAACTGTTTCACCGGTTTCCCGTCTGAGAGGGAAATGGCGGTAACCTCATTTCCCTGGTCTAGCCAGGCTAGGCCGTCTTCAACGAAGGGTTTGGAGAATATGGAGTTCTTGCCCTGGAATTTCCATAGAGGAGTGCCCGCGATGGTGTACAATAGCAGATTCTGGTTCGCAAGACCCACTAGAACGCAGGTTTTTCCTTGGTAGGGGAACGCCTGTAATGACGCTATGGGAGATTCCATTAGGATTTGCAGGGGCTCCTTGTCGGGGTGTCTGGAATCGTAGATGAGCACCCTGTTGTTTGTGGTGGCAAGGATCATCGTGGAGTCAGCCTGGGTCATCTGAGAGATACCGGTTTGTATCTTCAGGGTCTCTTGCTTGATTAGTCCGGAACCTTCCCAGAGGTGCGTGATGTTCCCCTCTAGGGAGGTTGTCACAATTTGGGAGTCATCTCTCGCAAAAAGGAAAGGTAGATCGGAAATCTTTCGGGACCAGGCTAGTCTGCCCTCCGGCCTGGTAAGCTTCATTAAGAATCCGTTCCAAGTGGATATGTAAATGGATTCGTTTTCAAGGATGATGTTGAATGCCTTGCCAGGAAGCTGTACGGTGGTTCTTTTTCCGTCCTTGCTGAGTTCATAGATGTTCAGGTTGAATCCCGATGCCAGTACTAAGGATTTTTCGTCGCTTCCGATAACGGGGCTGTTGTCCATTTTGGATAGAGCCTTTGTCCAACGCTGTTCACCTGTTTCGGCGTTGATGCAAATGAGACGGCTTGCTGCAGGGTCTATGGTATAGAGGTTTTTCTTGCTCCCGAAGAATTGAGGATACTTTGTTTTTGGGGATACGTTCAATAGGCTTACGAATTTTGCGCCAATAGCTTTGCTGTAGCGGTTAAGAATAAGGGATGTTATCTGGGGATTGCTGACAGAAAGCCGGACCGCTTCTGACCAGGCCTTTTGACGATCCTGTTCCTTGCCCTGGGTATTCTCTAACTGTAGTGCCTTGAATAGCCATGCCTCGGCATTGCCTGGCTCTAGTTTTAACAGAGAGTCTAAAACGGCGGTGAGCTTTTCCCACTGGGACGTTTCTGCGAGAATCGCCGCCTGCTGGGAGAGAATGGTAGATGCGAGGGTTGTTTTCCCATAGTAATGAGGAGCGATACCTTGTAAAGTTTGCCCGTCAAAGCTTAGGTAGATGTTGCCGTCGGTATATAACGGTTCTGTAACAATGGGTTTTGCAAAATTGAAATTCCAGAGCGGGTGGAGCAGTGTGTCGACCACGATGAGGGCCCCTTCGCTGGTGAATAGGCCAAGAGTTCCCCTAGCCAGGGGGTGAATTCGGTCTGCGTCGCTCCGGACGGAGGCAATAGTGTTTCCTGTTGACAATTCTACTAAGGTTATGCGACCAGAGGCTTCCAAGACGGCGATATTCTTGCCAAAGGGAATGACGCTTTCCACATTGTTGAAAGCCTCTTTCCAGCGAGGTTCTGTTATATTAGGTAGGGCGTAGCAAAATAGATTTCCGCCGGAGTAGAAAATGAGATGGTTCTTGACAGAAGTTACCCGCTGAATGGCATCGAACTGGCTTAGTGTGTACGCCTCCGAAAGGTTATCATCAGATAAAAAATGCAGAGCGTTGTCTGGACAATTCATGATGAAATGCCCGGTAGGAGCAAAATACATTTCTAGCAGGCATTCGTTGTACTTGTCACTTGCCTGAATTTGTTCGCCCTTCTTGTTAACAAGAATAATGGCATAATCGCCCTGGACAAGGGCCCTATCTCCGCCAATGGCAATAGCCTTGGGGCTTTTGAGGGCGAAGGATTTTGATTTGCGAATGTTGTTGAACGGCTTGAAATGGATGCTATCGGTTTCTGGGTGGGAGTACCAGATGCCGGTATTGTCAATTTTTAGAATATCCGGATTTCCAATAGAGCCCACGGAAATGTTGACAAGAGAGTCTCCTGTAATTTTAAGTATGCTGCCGTTCTGCAAGTGAACGTAAGTTGGAGTTCCTCCAAATATTTTTCGTATGGGAGATTTTAATCGAAGAGATTTTTTTTGTATGAATTCTGGTTCAATTGCGGTTGCGGCAATTCTTTCAGCAAGCCAATATGCTTTGTTCGGTTCATTGGTTATTTGAAGGCTTTGCCTGTAGTACAGGTTTGCCGATTGTCTGTTTCCAGATAGTTCCTGGATTTTCCCGAGGTAAAAGCTGGCCTGCTCTTTGTCTTGAACGTCTCCCTCGCTGACCACTTTTTCCAGAATGCCGATGGCCTTCTGGTATTCTCCCTTCATTTCAAAATAATAGAGGGCTTCTTGAATGGATGATTCCATCTTGCTTGCAAACGTAAAGGATATAAGCCCACATAGCCACACAAGCATCATTGCTGTGCGTATGGCTTTTTGTCTTATGTTTATTCTACGTTGCAACATTTGTACTTTCGCTTCTCTCAATTACCAAATGCTTGGCTCGGTCATATCGCTCGCCCTATGCATTTGTCACACTACACATCGAACTTGTATCCTGCCCCTCTGATGGAAAGAATAATCTTGGGATTGGCTTGGTCATCTTCCAGTTTTTTACGAAGGTTCACAATGTGGTTGTCAATGGTTCGTGTGGAGGGCATGTTGTCTGTGGTGTAACCCCAGATATCTTGCAATAGGTCTTCGCGTAGCACCACTTCGCCCTTGTGCTGCCAGAAATACTTGAGAATTTGGAACTCCCTGGCGGACATTTCTAAAGGAATTCCTCCCTTGGTGGCTTCGTATTTCTTGAAGTCCAGATGGATGTCTGCAAAATCAACCGCATCAGGGGACTGTGTTGTCGATGTCGGAACGGCATCGGAATCGACTCTGCGTAAAAATGCCTTGACGCGGGCTAAGAGTTCCAGAATTGAAAAAGGCTTGGTTACATAGTCATCGGCTCCCATTTCCAGGCCGGCCACCTTGCTAGTCTCTTCGGTCTTGGCGGTGAGCATAATGATGAAGGTTTGGGGGTGTTTCTTGCGGATGACCCGACAAACCTCGAACCCGCTCTTCTTGGGTATCATGAGGTCGAGAACGACCAGGTGCGGCATAAAGGAATCCGCCTTGGCAATGGCCTCTTCGCCGTCGGCCGCCGTTTCTACGATGTAATTTTCCAGTTCAAAGTTGTCCTGGAGACCGAGCCGGATAATTTCTTCGTCTTCTACGATGAGGATTTTGTGTTGCATGTTAGTCCACCTTTCTAAATCGAACCGTAAAGTTGGATCCTTTACCGGGTTTACTTGTCAGGGAAATGGTCGCCTTGTGGGTTTCTGCAACTCTCTTTACGATGGCGAGTCCAAGTCCAGACCCCTTTGTACTGCGGGTCATCTCGTCGCCGACCCTATAGAAATCATTAAATATATTTTTTTGCTCCGAAGAGGGAATGCCCACACCCGTATCTATCACTGAAAAAACGGCACGGTCATCTTCATTATAAACCTTGATTTCGATATCACCGGGGGCGTTGGTGTACTTGATGGCATTTTCAATGAGGTTCTGGGCAAGGCTGTAAAGTGCCGTATAGTCGCCCATAACATATACATTAGGGTCAAAGCGTGTTTTGAAGGACAGTCCCTTTTCCACTCCGATATCCTCCACTGCTTCGAAGACCTTCTTGGCACATACGGAAAAATCCAACTTTTCCCATTTGAAGGCCCCTGTTCCGTGTTCCATACGGGTGTAGTTCAGAATGGCTCCAATCAGGTTTTCCAGGCGAGAAGCCTCTTTGTTGATGAGTCCGGAGTACTCCTGGACTTTTTCGACTTTCATAACGCGCCCCCGTGCCATCATTTCGGCGAACATTTTGATGGATGTTAGAGGGGTTTTCAATTCGTGGGAAACGCTGGAAAGAAAGTTTGCTTTCATTGCCAAAAGCTTATGCTCCTGGATGAAGAATCGTAACATAAAGAAGGAGCCGAAAATTACTGTAATGAGAGAGAAGAACAAGAGACCGTACATCAAGAACATCCGGTGTCTTGATTCCTGACGGATTTCGCTGACGTCTTTTTCGTATAGGCTTAACTGCCAGGGAAGTGCTGAACTGAGTGAAGTTTGGGTAAGAACTGTTGCGCTATCGGGGATAGAGCCAAGTAAAAGAGAATCCCTTGTGTCTGTGATGGAAAAGGGAACATTGTTCCATCGTTGAGCAACATTCTTTAGTTTGTCTAAAATTCTGTTGCGATAGGCCGTTTCATTCACTTTGGCTATGACAACCTGATTTCCGGAAAGTAACGGGTACGACATCCTGAAGAGGGTTACGTCTCTTTCAGATTTAAAGAGAATTCCTGTTTTGGAAGCGCTTTCGCTATGTAGTGTGTTGTTGAAAAACTCTTGGTTCTGGATAAGAATATCGGTGTAGTCTAACTGACGGTTGAAATTTCCACGAAGATTCCAGAAGGCCTCTCGTTTTTCTTGTTTGAGGTTTTCAAATGAAAGAATTTGTGTGAATGCAGTTTCAAAGAAAAACCTTGTTGAGGGAATGTCTTCAATATTTTTTTCTTGTAAAAAATTGTTCAGGACAGTCAAACAGTAGTCTTCGGCGTCCTGGTGTTTTTTCATTTTTACCAAGATGTCAAAATGAAGCAGGTTAATCGACCGGGTGAGGTCAGAATGAAGGTAGCCTTGGAGCTTGGGCCTGGCCTCAAGGATTTTCAACAGACGTAAGGCTTCGCTGTAGTCCTTTTCTCGGTACGCTATGCGAATAAGTCCAAGAATATTTTGAACCTGTTCTTTGGGCGTGAGTATTGGATTTCGGGCGAGCATTTCTCGAGAGAAAAGAACTTCATGTAATTTGTCCTTATCTTGCTCGCTTTGGTATAGGGCACTTTCTGCAAGGGATGGCTTTGTGTCGGGAAAGTGATTTGTGCTGGTAAGCCATTTTGTTGAGATGTCTGGATAAACCAGTGTCCCGTTATTGTACAGGAATATGGCTTCAATCCCGTTTACATCCTTGAAATTTGCCGCGTTGCCAAATTCCAGGAGGCTTTTGGGCAATTCGTATAGGAATAGGGACGCCGTCTTGGTTTCCTGGAAGATTTTGTTCTGCTCTTTTTCAAGGGCTTCTTCCAATTCCTTTTGCAGAGAAATTCTGTTCTCATCGAAATTTTTCTGAGTGAGGTAGTTCTCGTTTTGAATGTTGCGAAAACTCAAATAAGAAAGAATCGCCATCGGAAGGACGATGGCTCCAGCGAAAAAGCCAAAGAACAGGAGGTTGTTGCGTGAGATTCTCAGCCGTCACCTCCTCTAACTAGAAGGGGAGGTGCGACGATATAGTAGGGAACAACAATATGAGAACGCTTGTCCCCATAAGCAGTGTGACCAGGGAAAAGGCCAGGGCGGTTATGGCTATTAGGGTCTTTGTCACTTGACTAATTGTACTCTATGGGTAACGGAAACCTTGTGGCCGATCTCTACTCGGCGGTTGTTGGAATAAATTTCGCGAATTAGCACGGCCGCTTCATGTTCGGTAGCCCGGGTAATAATTCCACGGCCTAATAGGCGGGGTGGGATACTTTCATCGGACTTGTCTTCTTCCCAGATGGCAATGGCATCACCGGTGCGGAACTTGTCTTCTTTGCCCTTGTCAATCAGTACGTAAGAATAGGCTCCAATAATCAGCATGGGGTCCATGGCGTAGCGGATGGAGGCCATCTCTTTAATATCGGACTTCTGTTCCTTGCCGTAGCCGCTGACATTCAGAATCTTCGGATTCTTTTTCAGGCGAGCCTTAGACTGATTGATCTTTATCTCGCGGAAGCTTTGGACAATCTGTGCTCGAGACAGGGTGTCTCCAACGGCAGTGATCTTTGCATATCCTGAAAGCCGGAGCATGGCGTAAGTGTCAAAGCTCTTTCCGCGGGTTCCAGGAACATCTATGGCTCGGGCATCCAGAATTTCTACTAAGTCGCCCTTCTTCGCCTTGATGTCAGTCTTTTTACCGATTCCTACAACGACTTCCATCTCGGGAATGTGAAGAATGGGCTCCTTGCGTTCACCGGAGCGGATGGAGAAGAAGCTTTCATCTTTTTTCAAGTCTTCAACATCGTAAATCTCGGGAGCGAGAATTTGGTAGTATCCATTGAAAATTTTAGGAGCCGGGCGCTGCCTATAAAGGTACACATCTTCTTCTTTCTTGACTTTCTTGGGGCGCTTGTCACGATTACGAAGGTCGCCTAACATATTTTCAAAGTCGCCGTTCCTTGCGTCCTTGTCATCGCATCCTACGGCAGAAACACCCTTGGGCAGGTTGGTATCGGCGATGGCACCACCGCAGGGGTAACGGTTTTGTGATGTCGGGATTACCGGTTGGTCTTCACGGGTGCTATCCCCGAAATAGATGGAGTCGCCGGGGTAAATCCAGTGGGGGTCCTGGATATGCCTGTTGTTTTCCCACAAATCGGGCCAGGCAAAGGGGTCGTTCAGGAATTCGTCACTCAGGTCCCAAAGGGTGTCGCCTTCCTTGACAATATAGGCAGACGCAACCAGCACTCCCAGACCGAGGCACAAAGTCGCAGTTTTCAAAAATCCCATAGTAATCCTTGTAACTCTTTGAACGTGAACAAGTTATGTAATAATTTAATCTTTTCTTTGCCTAAAAGTAGGGGATTTTTGAACAAAAAGTGTTTTATGGGCGGGTTTTACGGGATTTTGGGTGTTTTTTTGGCGTTTTGCACCGAGCAATCCGGCTCTATCCGGCACAAAAATGGACAGAATTTCAAAATTCCCCCTGCCAGGCTCCAGATAGAGGGGTATGGTCTTGCGGAGGACGTACCCCTGGTTCCGGAACTGCTTGATGAGTTTTTGGGCTAGCTCCAAATCTCCAATCTGGATTAGGATGCGCTCGGGCCTCGCTCCGGCAACGGTCTCTACTGAGCCTGCCGGTAAGGCTTCGCCCTGGGGTATATTGAAATAGAAGGTCCATCGGCCTTCGTTTTCGGACTTGGAAAAGAACTTCGATAAAAAACTGGGCTCGAAAAATCCCCGATGGAATCTCATGTTGTCTTGCGGAGCGAATCGGATGTTCTGGCGGCTGGATTCCATGGAGGTTTCCCTGCAGTCAAGGCTTTCTACCTGGTCGAACAGGGGAGAGAGGGACGCCGCCACAAAGCTTGAACCGGAATAGAATTCAAAGAACTTGTCCCCCTTGGAGGGGTGGATGGCACTTGCAATTTTTTCGGGAAGTTTGAGCCAGGCGTCCTTGATGCGGGGGGCCCAGTCCAGCACGTGCATACAGAAACCGGAGTCGCCTAGGGGCATAAAGTCCTTGCCAAAGTTACATCTGGATTCGACGCGGGTACTCTGGTGCACAGTAGGGTCAAAGGGAACAAAGGGCTGGCACTGTATCTGGTGACAGCTGATGATCTCGGGGCAGGAGCGCTCCAAAAAATCCACGAAGATCTTACATTCGTGGGCGGAATTTTTGCCACGAAGGTTTGCCTGAACCACCAGTGCAAAAGTCCCGTTTCCGCAGGCCCTGAACCAAATGGTCCGGATGGCCTTGCGGAAGTTATGCAGATGCTCTTTTCTAATTTGTTCAAAAATGCGGGAAACGACTTCGGGGGTGTTCATTCCCTTTGCGGGAGCGTCCAGGAGTAGGCTTTCGTGACCGTTTATAAGTTTACTGTGAATTTTCCAGTCTGAGTTTTCTGGGTTTGCATCGGCGGTAAACCAGGCTTGAACCTTTCCCGGGATACGCATGTCGGTAATCCAAACGCTGAGTTGCTTCTGGATTTCTTCAAAGTTTGTGGCTTTGCGGACAATGGGCCTTTCGACCTTGGAAGGTTCTTTTTTTACCCGACTTTTGACATCGGCCTTTCTAGAAAATGATTTCATGCTTTTTTTTGCTGTCTACTTGTTATTTCTTACTAAACAAGGAATCTCGGATAGATCCAGGAGCAGTCTCTTGCCAGAAGCTTCGGGAATTCCCTGAAGGAACCGTTGATCTGGAACTGGTTCAGGCCTCCTTCTACAGGCGTAAGTTTCAGGACGCTGTCTGCACGGGATTCTAGGTAGGGGTATTCGTCATTGTTGCAGGCTGCTACCACGGCACAACCGGTAAGGGCGATAATGGTATCTACCATCTGCATAAGAATTTGGTGAGGAACGCCTGTAATTCTCATGGCTTTGGGATTGTGAAGAACTGCAGAGATAGGATCAATGACAATAGTGCGGTAGTTGTGGTTTTCCAGTTTCTTGGCTCCTTCCACGCGCTTAGCGATAAGCTGTGCCGTCTCCAGAGGGGAGAGTGCCACGCCACGTAGGTTCAAGAATCCGAAATTAGTAGTACTTGCGGGCAGACCACGCTTGTTCGCCAAAAGATACAAGCGGTTTAGGAATACGGACTTGGTAAGTTCAAAATTGATAAACAGGACATCGCTCATGGTGGTGGCATTCCCGAACCATTCCTCGCCGTAGCAGAGGGATAGCCCAAGGTCCATCAGCGCCATGGATTTCCCGCATTTTGGAGGGGCGGTGAACAAGAAGAACTCACCTGCCTGAAGCATATTTTGTATAAGGACTTCGTCTTTCTTGGGAGCCTCTTCGCTGTCGCTGGCAAGTTCGATCAGGGGCTTGCCGTCCAGGGAGTATTCCACCCATTGTTGCCACTCGGTAAAGTTCTTTGCACCCTGTTCCAGGCTGATGAGGTACTGCTGCTTTCCTCCCCGGAGCACGCCCGGCATACGGACCATCATGTTCGGATTCCTGTTGCTGGAATCTACCTGGAAACCTTGGGAGGCAAGGGTGCTGAACAGGAAATCGACCCGTTCGTCGTATTCCTCTTGATTGTCGGCTCCAATCTTTACCCAGGCCTGCACGGAGTTTGCGCCGGTGTTGATGAGGGCGGCGCAGGGGAGGTTCAAAGCCTTGAAGTATGCCAGCTGCTTGGCCAGCGTCATCTTGGGGTTATCCACCATCACGTAGCGGTATTTCCAGCTCTCGTCGGAGGCGTCTTCGCCGCCCTTGGTGGCGTTGATGCAGATAAGGGCACCTTCGGGACTATCCAGGCTTTTCATGATCTTCTTGATGGCGTCATCCTGGCCTACAATGTTGGAAACAAGTTCCGATGTGGCTGTGGGGGTGTCCGAAATCTTGAAGTCTACGGTTTCATCTTCTTCGAAGGTGGCTTCCAGAAGTTTGGCTAGGTCCTTACGCCAGTCGGCGGCAGGCCATGGAATGGAAAGGGCTTCCGGATCAATCTTGAAGTTCTGCAACAGTTCTAGGGACTGGGTGTCCAGGCCCATAGCGAGCATCTGCTCCATAGGAATCATGCTGGTGGCAAGGGATGGCATGATTGTGGTCTGGGGCATTGCGGCTTGGGGGGCGTCCTTGTGTGCTTCTGACTTTGCCTCTTCGCGCTCGGAAGACCGCTTTTCGCTGGAGAAGGCTCGGCGCAGAATCTGTTCCACTTCGTCGTCGCCCAAGCCGCGTTCACGGGCGAGGCCTCCAATCTGGAATGAGGTGTCCATAAAGGTCCAGCCGTCTTCCATGGCGGCTTCGGCGGCTTTATATAGCTCGCTCTTTAAGTCCTTGTCCTCGAATTTTCCCTTCAGGAACTGGTTGACGATTTTTCTTGCGCTTTCCATATTGAGTCCTTCTTAGTTGCTAACTCTTCCAAAATAATTAATTAATTCTTGATGCGAAGCCTTGCGTATTCGTACAGGCCTAAAGATAGGGCTACTGAGGCGTTGTAGGAATGTGCTTCTGGCATCATGGGAATTCTGAGTACTGCATCGCACTGTTTTTTCACGAAGGGCGGGAGTCCTACGTCTTCGCCACCTACGGCTATGACTGCGTGGTCCGCAAATTCAAAATCGGCAAGGTTTGTTTCGGTATCGGCGTCTAAGCCCAGAATCTGGTAACCTGCAAGTTTCAGTTCCCCGATGGCTCCTTCCAGGTTGTCGGGCCTGCAAATCCTCATTTTCTGGAGGGCCCCGGCGGAGGTTCGTTCCACGCTGGGGGTGATACCGCACATTCCCTTGGCGGGAATCATGAACAGGTCTACGCCCAGGGCGAGGCAGCTACGGATACAGGCTCCCAGGTTTCTCGGGTCCTCGATGTTGGTGGCCACGGCGATTAGCTTTCTTTCGCCGGTATCCCTTGCATTGAAAAATTCTTCGCGGACATCTTCCCAGGCCAAAAGTTCCTTTTCGTTCATCAGGGCTACCACGCCCTGATTTGGTCTGGCGTAGGAATCCAGAACGCGGCTGTCTACCTGCTGGATATGTACATGGGCCTTCTTGGCCAGCTTTTGCAGGCTGTAGAGCTTGGGATTTCCGGATTGGTGCATAAAGAGCACACGGTGGACTTTCAGAGGCTCATTGGTAAGCAGGGCTTCTACCTCCTTGAGTCCGCCCACGGCCACCTGGGGGGCGGCATCCTTGTCGCCGATGGCCCGAATTACGTTTTCGGGGCGGGGGCGGTCAAAGCGGGGCCTTTCTGCACGGCGTTCATCGCCGAAGCCGCGACGTTCAAACTTTCTGTCCTTGTCGTTGCTAAAACTCATATCAATACCTCTCTCTGCAGGCGATAACGGAATTCATCTGGATGTCCGTCGGTTTCTGTTCTAGGGGAGTGTCTGAAATCTGGGCAGGCGTTGCGATGCCAGCCTTGTAGGCGCTAGGGAACTTGGCTAGGTAACGGTCGTAGTAGCCCTTGCCGTGTCCCTGACGGCAACCATCCCAGTTAAACTTTGTTCCCGGAACCAGGAATACGGTGATGGGGCCCTCCCAGGGGGTGATTCCTTCACGGGGCTCCATAATGCCGAAATGCCCCTGGATCAGGTCTTTCTTCAGGTTTTCGATGGGGTAGAATTCCATGGTGGTCTCGCCTGTCACCTTGGGCAGTAGAAGCCGGCCTTCCATGGCCAGTTCCTGCACGATGGGCAAAATGTTGGGCTCTCCCTTGAGAGGGTAGAACGCAGCCACCTTTCGGGCATCCCTGTAACCTGGAATTTGGTGAATCTCTACCCAGGGTTCCTTGATGATGGAATCCCCAGCTTTGTCGTGGCGTTTGCGCTGAATCAGCTCCACGATGGCGCTGGAACTGAATACGAGAATGACAAGAATTGCGATAGCGATAGATGCGGCCATAAGTTATCCACCTATCCTTTCGGCCTTGTCCAGATGCTCTTGCAGAATCTGGTTCCAGACCTTTTTTTGCCAGCCCAGCAGGTGGGCGTTTTCATAGCGGGTCTCCCAGGGCGTGTCGCCTGGCACGGCTAGCCAGACCAGCTGGTTCTTGTTGGCCACTAGGGAATTGTCCAGGTTCAGCTCTACGGCCTTTTCATCCCGCCAGAGCTTCAGGGCGGCTAAAAGTTCAGAATGAGGGACAACCGCAGGCGGTGCAGAACGAGGGAGCCTGGTCGGCCATTCGTTTTCAGGAGTAGCTATGGCTTCCTTGAGCATATCCATAAAGGAGTCAAGCCGGCTCTCCCTGAAATTCCGGGGAAGCTTTGGGAGTCGTTCCAGCTTCAGTTCGGGAAAGTCGCGCAATACATGGCGGACAATGGAAAGCATGAGTTCGGCGGGCATGACCTTGTATGGCGGACGGTCCAGGGCTTCGGCCTCTTTTTCCCGCCATTCCCACAGGTACTTGAGAATATTGAGCCCCTGGGGTGGAAAAGCGTTGGAACCAGGGATCCTCCATGGGTCTTTCTTCATGTGGCCCTGTTCTCTAGAATGCTCAATCAGGGCGTCGCATTGTTCCATAAGCCATTGCAGACGGCCCGCGTTCTGGAGTTTTTCGGCCAGGATGGCACACAGCTCGTGCAGGTAAAAGGTATCGTGGATGGCGTATTCGCACATTTCCAGGGGGAGCGGGCGAAGTGACCAGTCTGCGCGTTGGTTTTCCTTTTTCAACTCATCACCGAAATACTTGCGGACAAGGTCTGCAAGGCCCAGGTGTTCCTCGCCCAAGAATTTGGAAGCGAGCATCGTGTCAAAGATTTTTTTTGGAGAAAAACCGAAGGTCTGCCACAAAAGCCGTAAATCGTAGTCCGCTCCGTGGAAAATCAGGGTCTGCATGGCACGTGCCTTAAAAAGGGGAGAAATGTCCAACCCACAGAGCGGATCCACTATATAGTGGTGTTCGCCGATAGTAATCTGTATCAGACAAAGTTTCGATATGTAGTGGTGCATGGAATCGGCCTCGGTATCCATGGCCGCCATGTCGTAAAGTTCCAGGTCCTGGAGTAGCCCTGCAAGGGATTCCTCGCTATCTACCAGGATGTATTTTTCATCTTTGAGCATTGCAGGGTGAAATGTAATAAATAAAAGAATGTGCCCCAATAAAAAAATGCTACCTTTGCGCTCATGAAGAAAATTTCCCTTACGGGCATCAAGCCCACCGGCACTCCGCACCTGGGTAACTACCTGGGCGCCATCCGCCCCGCTCTTGAACTTTCCAAGACCTACGATACGGTCTACTTTATCGCCGACTACCACGCCCTTACCACCGTGCAGAACGGTGCCGAGATGCGCGCGAACATCTACAAGATAGCGGCGACGTGGCTTGCGTTGGGACTCAACCCCGAAGAGGGCCTGTTCTACAAGCAGAGCGACATTCCCGAAATTTTCGAACTCAGCTGGGCACTCAGTTGCTTTACGCCGAAGGGATTTATGAACCGCGCCCACGCCTACAAGGACAAGGTTGCGAAGAACGAAGCCGCCGGCGAGGACCCGGATGCGAACGTGAACATGGGTCTCTACTGCTACCCGTGCTTGATGGACGCCGACATTTTGATGTTCAGCGCTGACATCGTGCCCGTGGGCAAGGACCAGAAGCAGCACGTGGAATTTGCCCGCGATATCGCCATCAAGTTCAACAAGCATTTTGGGCAGGACGTGTTCACGATTCCGGAACCCGTGTTCCAGGAAACGACCGGCATCATCCCCGGTCTCGATGGCCGCAAGATGAGCAAGTCTTACGACAACGTCATCGACATCTTCCTGGAAAGCAAGGCTCTCAAGAAGAAGATTGGCAAGATTGTCACGAACTCCCAGGGCATCGAGGAACCGAAGGATCCCGATACCTGCAACGTGTTTAAGTTGTACAAACTCTTCGCGACTCCGGAACAGACCGAGGCTCTCGCTGCCCGCTACCGCGCCGGTGGCATGGGCTGGGGACATGCGAAGCAGGAACTCCAGAACGTTCTCGAAGAACACTTGGGTGCTGCCCGCGAAAAGTACTTCTACCTGCTGAACCATACCGAGGAAATCGACAAGATTCTCGCGTATGGCAAGGAGAAGGCCCGCGTGAAGTCCAGGGCCATGATGGAGAAGGTCCGTAGCCTGCTTGGCACGTACTAGGACGTTCTGCTCGAGATAAAGACATGCGTATTTCTACTAAAGGCAGATATGCTCTTCGCGTGATGATCGACCTTGCCCAGCACGACAAGGACGAGTACGTGAAGTTGCAGGAACTGGCCGAGAAGGAAGTCTTGTCGGAAAAGTATCTCGAAGGCATCTTGGGAGCGCTGGTGCGAGGCAAGTTGCTGGCGGGTGCCCGCGGAAAGGCGGGCGGTTACAAGCTTGACTGCGACCCTGCGGAATGTAGCGTGTGGCAAATCCTTTCGCTTGTAGAAACGTCCGTCGCGCCGGTCGCGTGCCTGGATGACGAAAAGAATTCTTGCGACCGCGCCGATATTTGCGCAACGCTCCCGGTATGGAAAGAGCTCAGTTCCCTTATCAAGAATTACCTGGATAGCGTCAAGCTCGACCAGTTCCTGCGCAATACTCCCGAAGCCAAGGGGAAGGTGCCTGCAGGAAAGTCCTGGAACTGCGGGCTATAGGCTAAGCCAAGTATTTAAGGAGGGGTTAACCCTCCTTTGTCTTATAAACAGTTATAGGTAAAATCCATTAGTAAGAAAAATATAAGCAAAATTCTTATATGCTGGCTTATTTTCCTATTGAAAAGGTGGGAAAATAGTTCTAATTTATTCGTCGTCGGGCGGAAACGCCGCCCAAGAACTTTAAAACCTAGAAACAGCAAGACGATAGAGTCGCAAAGGCAGGATAGCTTATGAAATATCGAATGTGTACTCTAAGTGAGGCTCGCGGAGCTTAAATCCGCCAGGCTGGGCCCCGGCTTGAAATAAAGGGGCACTATTTAACAGGCATCCCGCAAGGGGATGGCAAAACAAAAAAAAGGAATTTCACACATGACTACTCAGAACAAGCTCCACTTCGAAACTCTTCAGCTCCACGTTGGCCAGGAACAGGCAGACCCCGCAACCGATAGCCGCGCGGTTCCTATATACCAGACCACCTCCTACGTTTTCCATAACGCTCAGCACGCCTCTGACCGTTTTCACCTGAAGGATGCGGGCAACATCTACGGCCGCCTCACCAATACGACGCAGGACGTTTTTGAAAAGCGCATCGCCGCTCTCGAAGGCGGTATCGCAGGTCTCGCTGTCGCTTCTGGCGCTGCAGCCCTCACCTACGCCATCACGGCTCTCGCCCGTAAGGGTGACCACGTGGTTGCCCAGCGTACGATTTACGGCGGTACTTACAACCTCCTGGAACACACGCTCCGTCCGTTCGGCATTGACACGACCTTCGTGAACACCCGCGACCTGAAGGAAGTCGAATCTTCTATTAAGGACAACACGAAGCTCGTGCTCATTGAGACGCTTGGCAACCCGCATTCCGATATCCCGGATATCGAGGCGATTTCTGAAATTGCCCACAAGCGGGGGATTCCGGTGCTCATCGACAATACCTTCGGTACGCCTTATTTGATTCGCCCGCTGGAACATGGCGCCGACATCGTGATCCATTCTGCCACCAAGTTCATCGGCGGTCACGGCACGACTCTCGGCGGTGTCATCGTTGACGGCGGCAAGTTCGACTGGGCTGCCAGCGGCAAGTTCCCGCAGTTTACCGAGACGAACCCGAGCTACGGCGTGCCTTTCACGGCCGCTGCTGGCGCCGCTGCCTACATCGTGTACATCCGCGCCATTCTCCTGCGTGACGAAGGTGCCGCGATTTCCCCGTTCAACGCTTTCCTGCTGCTCCAGGGTACGGAAACGCTTTCGCTCCGCCTCGACCGCCACGTGGAAAACACCAAGAAGGTTCTCGAGTTCCTCGTGAAGCACCCGAAGGTCGCGAAAGTCAACCACCCGAGCTTCAAGGACCATCCGGACCACAAGCTTTACGAGCGCTACTTCCCGAACGGTGGCGGTTCCATCTTCACGTTCGACGTGAAGGGCGGCCAGGAAGAAGCCTTCAAGTTCATTGACAGCCTCAAGATTTTCAGCCTGCTCGCTAACGTCGCCGACGTGAAGAGCCTGGTGGTGCACCCCTACACGACGACCCACTCCGAACTCACTCCGGAAGAACTCGCCGCAGCAGGCATCAGCCCCGCCACGATCCGCCTCTCCATCGGTACGGAACACTACGAGGACATCATCAACGACCTCGACCAGGCACTGAACAACATTTAACCTCTAAAATAAGGACTTCAACCATGTCTAAAATCTATACCTCTGCCGACCAGCTTGTCGGTCATACCCCCCTCCTCGAACTCACCCACATCGAAGCTTCCAACAACCTCGAAGCCAAGATCTTGGCGAAGCTCGAATACTTCAACCCCGCAGGTTCCGTGAAGGACCGTATCGCGAAGGCGATGCTCGACGACGCCGAGAAGAGCGGCAAGCTCAAAGCCGGCTCCGTCATCATCGAGCCGACTTCGGGTAATACCGGCATTGGCCTTGCTTCTGTTGCCGCCGCCCGCGGTTACCGCATCATCATCGTGATGCCCGAAACCATGAGCGTGG